>OJTZ01000039.1_pt1 | contig 89079 bp, 83 predicted proteins | sample 1601481 | NCBI WGS metagenome assembly OJTZ01 (sample SAMN04436660, study PRJEB24849) | human gut metagenome | biome: human gut; feature: NICU; material: stool | host: Homo sapiens | place: USA: Saint Louis, MO | collected 2010-05-08
GATGACGGGCTCGAACCGCCGACCCCCTCCGTGTAAAGGAGATGCTCTACCAACTGAGCTAATCACCCCCGCTGTGTGGAGTCGCATTATAGGGAGAGTTGAAAATGAGTCAACGCATTTTCTAAAGTTTTTATTCGTTCGTCGTAAAATTAGTCAAAACGATCGCAAAACGGACTGTGGCGCATGATTTATAAACAAAAACAGCAATCTCGAACCGGATAAAGTGATCGACATTGAGGAATCGGCCCACAGTGATAGAATATTGCCCATTGTTTTCTTCCCGGAATTTGCCGATTACCGGCATCTTTATAACGTAAGGCCATTTCATGAAAATCAAAACTCGCTTCGCGCCGAGCCCGACAGGCTATCTGCATGTCGGTGGTGCACGTACCGCTCTCTACTCCTGGCTTTTCGCACGTCACAACAACGGTGAGTTTGTGCTGCGTATTGAAGACACCGATCTGGAGCGCTCAACGCCGGAAGCAATTGAAGCCATTATGGATGGGATGAACTGGCTGAATCTGGCGTGGGACGAAGGCCCATACTTCCAGACCAAACGTTTTGACCGCTATAACGCCGTAATTGACGAGATGCTGGTGGCAGGCACGGCCTATAAGTGCTACTGCTCCAGGGAGCGTCTGGATGCGCTGCGCGAAGAGCAAATGGCAAAAGGCGAAAAACCGCGTTATGACGGTCGTTGCCGCCATGACCACAGCGAGCATGCTGCGGATGAGCCTTGCGTAGTGCGTTTTGCTAACCCACAGGATGGCTCTGTTATCTTTGATGACCAGATCCGCGGCCCGATCGAATTTAGCAACCAGGAGCTGGATGACCTTATCATTCGTCGTACTGACGGATCGCCAACCTATAATTTCTGCGTAGTAGTGGACGACTGGGATATGGAAATCACTCACGTGATCCGTGGTGAAGACCATATCAATAACACCCCGCGTCAGATCAACATTCTGAAAGCGCTGAACGCGCCTGTACCGGTGTATGCGCACGTATCAATGATCAACGGTGACGACGGTAAAAAGCTGTCCAAACGTCATGGCGCGGTGAGCGTGATGCAGTACCGTGATGACGGCTATCTGCCGGAAGCGCTGCTGAACTACCTGGTGCGTCTGGGCTGGGCTCATGGTGACCAGGAGATCTTCAGCCGCGAAGAGATGATCGAGCTGTTCTCTCTGAACTCGGTCAGCAAATCAGCCAGCGCGTTCAACACTGACAAACTGCTGTGGCTGAACCATCACTACATCAATACCATGCAGCCAGAATATGTGGCGACTTATCTGCAATGGCACATTGAACAGGCAAACATCGATACCCGTACGGGCCCTGAACTGGCGGATCTGGTGAAGCTGCTTGGCGAGCGTTGCAAAACGCTGAAAGAAATTGCTGAAAGCTGCCGTTACTTCTATGAAGAGTTTGACGCGTTCGACGCCGACGCGGCCAAGAAACACCTGCGTCCGGTTGCGCGTCAGCCGCTGGAAGTGGTGCGTGATAAACTCGAAGCCATTACCGAATGGACTGCGGAAAATGTTCACCACGCGATTCAGGCTACCGCTGATGAGCTGGAAATTGGCATGGGTAAAGTCGGTATGCCGCTGCGCGTTGCGGTGACGGGGGCAGGCCAGTCTCCGGCGCTGGACGTGACCGTTCATGCCATCGGCAAATCACGTAGCGTTGCGCGTATCAACAAAGCGCTGGGCTTTATTGCTGAGCGTGAAAGCCAGCAGTAATACTCGTGTAATACAAAAAACGGCAGGGTAACCTGCCGTTTTTTATGCCTGTTATTCAGCAATACCAAGACGCGTGAGAAAACCCTGCAACCCTTCACGAGCGAGCAACTTGTGCAAACGTTCCTGTTCGACAGTCGTCATGTTTTCCAGCGAGTCGATAATTTGTGGAAGCAGGCTGGATGAGGTTGCCACGCCGTAGTGGGAAGGGCTTTCCGCCACATGGTAAACAGCCCGACGGTTACGAATGGCGGGAAGACTAATGATGTGCTCCTTAACGTGCGCATCAATACATATCACCCTCGCTCTTCCGCCTTTTACACCGTTGATACCCTCCGTTTTCCATCCTTTCTGTCGTATCCAGCGATTAACGGTTTGTCGGGCTACGCCCAGACTGTCCGCCAGCTCTTCCGTGGTCATTTTGCTGCGTAATCTTTTCATATCAGCGTTGGTCGCGAATCCCTAAACGTTGTAACAAGCCGGTAATCCCTTCCCGCAGTAACAGCGATGTCATCTGCTTTTGCTCTTCCGGCGTCATTTCATTCGCCAGCGTCAGGAGCAGGGCATGAAGCGAGCCCTCGTGGTACGCCTTATCTGGCAGTTCCGGCGTCTCTGTTGCCCTGCGCGCGCTGCGAATAAAGTCGCGCACTTTTTCATTGACGTGTACCAGACGCGCTTTGCCACCCTGAACGCCTGGCTTTGGCGATGTAATCCAACCCTCTTTGCGTACCCATTTATTGATGGTCTGTCGGCTATAGCCAGTGAGCAGGGCTAACTCTTCTGGCGTCATTCGTTCCTTGATCATACAATTTCCTGAATATCTGTGGGGTTAATTAGTGGTTCATTTTATAGCACCGTTTTACGTGAAAACGTGACAAGCTTAACTCCTGGCTGCGAGCAGGCTCTCAAAGTGATTCATTTGCATGATTTTTCGGCGATTGAAAGGCGGAGGCTGAATTTGCCGTTGACACTCTGCGGCGGAATTCATATTATGCCGCCCGTCAACATGACAGCTTTACGACGGGGCTATAGCTCAGCTGGGAGAGCGCCTGCATGGCATGCAGGAGGTCAGCGGTTCGATCCCGCTTAGCTCCACCAAACTCTGAACCCAACAGAGTGCGGTAGGTAAAGTAACATGTGGGGCTATAGCTCAGCTGGGAGAGCGCTTGCATGGCATGCAAGAGGTCAGCGGTTCGATCCCGCTTAGCTCCACCAAAATTTAAACCCTCGTCGCAAGACGGGGGTTTTTTTATAGCTTGTAAAATATTTTAGACTGTTTTTGTTGCAATTAACGTCGTTTTCTACACCTCACCTCAATCCAAATCAATAAACAAGTCTATAAATAGACCTGAACTTGATTCGTGTAATTAATAATCCTATTATCCATGCGGTCAATGAGACGATGGTAAAATAGATTATCCGGATTAATGAATAGAAAAATTTACAATAATGTAAAGATATTTATGATTGCCCTGGCGCTAAGCCTGATTGCGATTCCTTTTTCTCGTTATATCTCTCCACGGGCCATCGTCAGCGAAAATGATGTTTATCTGGCGTGGTTGCCCTTAAGTGCCATGCTCGCCATCGTGTTGTTATTTGGACGGCGGGCAATCATTCCTTTGCTGTTAAGTTTTAGTATTACTAATATTTATAATCTTGATTTAGCGCCACTACAATCTGCCGTATTATTATGTTGTCAGACGTTTACCGTCTTCGCCGCCTGTGGCGTCATCCGTCTGGTGCTGGGCAAGCGCTGGCGACACAGCATACCGAATAAGTACATTGGCATACGTATTTTCTGGCTCGGATTTATGGTGCCTGTGGGCATCAAATTATCGATGTATCTGGCGGGATATTTATTTGATTTTCCGGTGACAATCTCCTCCTATTTCGGCGAAGGCTCTGCAATTTATAACGTTATCGATATTCAGAGTCTGATTTGTGCCGCCCTGATTTTCACCATGATGTTCTATTACCCGTTAAGAATGATTATTAATCCTCGCTATGCCCGAACATTCTGGCGGCGAAGCGTGAAGCCCCTCTTTTGTCACAAAAAAGCGTTATTTATCGTTGTTTGGCTGATGCTGTTGACTTCGATGATCGCTATTTTATGCGCGCCTTTTGAGTCGCAGTTTATTGCGGGTTATTTGATGCCAATCGTTTTCATTCTTTTTACCCTGGGGATTGGTCGTCTGAGCTATGCGCTCATCTCTTTATTCTGGGCGGCCTCGGCGCTCATGCTGTTGACCTATAATTATAATTTTCTTAATGGCGTTGAATCGGGCCACTCGCTCTCCTTTATCCTGTCGGTGCTTATCTCTTTCGCCATCTGCCTGCTTTACATGTCGCGGATCTATCAGAAAAGTGAATGGCTGAAACAGGGGTGGCAGGAGAGGGCGCTTACCGATCCGCTCACCGGTCTGCCTAACATTCGTGCGCTGGAAGTGTTTTTACAGCACCATCCCGAGGCCAAAGTCTGCTGCCTGCGCCTGGATAATCTCGAATTCCTGAGCCGTCACTACGGCATCCTCATGCGTGTACATTGTAAAAAGATGATCACCGCGTCGCTGCAACCGTTATTGCAAAAAGACGAGAAGCTCTTCCAGTTGCCGGGCAGTGAGCTGGTGGTGGTCTTGCTGGGTCCGGGCACGGCTGAACGTTTGCAATATATGGTCGATCATCTGAACAGCCGTAAGATTATCTGGAACAAGACTGAGCTCGACATTGAGTTTGGCGCTTCCTGGGGGGAAGTGCCGGATGGAGAAAGCCTGCATCACACGTTGGGTCAGCTGAGCTGGCTTTCCGAGCAGTCCTGTGCCGGGCACAACGTCCTGGCGTTAACCAACAGTCTGGATGATGTCTCCGGTCAGACGACGGACAGAGTGCTGATGCTGGCCCGCATAAAACGCGCCCTTGATATCGGTGGGCTTCACCTTTACGCCCAGCCAATCCATAACGCGCGTGGGGAAGGGTACTTTGAAATCCTCTCAAGGCTTGAAAGCGAGGGGGAGATCATCACGCCTGATCGCTTTATTCCGCTGATTGCTCAGTTTAACCTGAGCCACCGATTTGACCTGAACGTGGTGGAAAAATTGCTGATGTGGATGCGCAGCCATCCGTCCGAACGGGCCGGAACGCGGTTCTCCGTAAATCTGATGCCGCTGACGCTGATGCAAAATGAGATTGCGGCTGAGATCATCGCGCTTTTTGAACGCTACGCCATTGCGCCGCAAGATATCGTCATTGAGATCACCGAGGAACAGGCTTTCTCTGACTCGGGAAGCAGCATCAACAATATCCAGCAGCTGCGGGATTACGGCTTCCGCATTGCTATTGATGACTTTGGTACCGGCTATGCCAACTTTGAGCGCCTGAAGCGGCTGGAGGCCGATATCATTAAGATCGATGGCTGCTTCGTGAAAGATATCTGCACCGACAGCATGGATGCGATGATCGTGCAGTCCATTTGCAACATGGCCAAAACGAAATCGCTTTGTGTGGTGGCTGAATATGTGGAATCGGCTGAACAACGCGAGATGTTGCTGCGATTCGGCGTGGACTATTTGCAGGGCTATTTGATTGGTAAACCACTGCCCCTGACGGCGCTGGAGGCATAAAAAAAACCGGGAGCGATGGCTCCCGGTTTTTATTGCACGGTATGAATTACAGAACCAGTGCTGCAATAGAGGCAGACAGGACGCTCACCAGCGTTGAACCGTAAACCAGCTTCAGGCCAAAGCGAGAAACGACGTTACCTTGCTCTTCGTTCAGGCCTTTAATCGCACCAGCGATAATACCGATGGAAGAGAAGTTCGCGAAGGAGACCAGGAAGACGGACAGGATCCCTTCCGCACGAGGGGAGAGTGTGCTGGCAATCTTCTGGAGATCCATCATCGCCACGAACTCATTGGAAACCAGTTTCGTTGCCATGATACTGCCCACCTGCAACGCTTCGTGAGCGGGCACGCCCATCACCCAGGCAATCGGGTAGAAGATGTAGCCCAGAATACCCTGGAAGGAGATACCGAGTACGGCCGCAAACAGGGCGTTCAGCGCAGCGATCAGCGCGATAAAGCCAATCAGCATCGCGGCGACGATAATTGCAACCTTGAAACCCGCCAGAATGTATTCACCCAGCATTTCGAAGAAGCTCTGTCCCTCGTGCAGGTTTGACATCTGAATGTTCTCTTCGCTGGCATCCACGCGGTACGGGTTAATCAGCGAAAGCACGATAAAGGTGCTGAACATGTTCAGAACCAGCGCCGCAACTACGTATTTTGGTTCCAGCATGGTCATATACGCGCCCACGATAGACATGGAAACGGTAGACATTGCGGTTGCCGCCATGGTGTACATGCGGTTACGGGACATCTTGCCGAGAATATCTTTATACGCAATGAAGTTCTCAGACTGACCCAGGATCAGCGAGCTGACTGCGTTAAAGGATTCCAGTTTGCCCATGCCGTTAACTTTCGATAACAGGAAGCCGATCGCACGGATAACCACCGGCAGAACGCGGATGTGCTGAAGGATACCGATCAGGGCAGAGATGAAGACGATAGGGCAGAGCACCTTCAGGAAGAAGAAGGCCAGACCCTGATCGTTCATGCTGCCAAAGACGAAGTTTGTCCCTTCGTTGGCAAATCCGAGCAGTTTTTCGAACATTTCGGAGAAGCCTTTCACGAAGCCCAGGCCTACGTTGGAGTTCAGGAAGAACCACGCAAGTAAAACTTCAATGACCAGCAGTTGGACAACATAGCGAATACGAATTTTTTTGCGGTCTGTGCTGACCAGCAATGCAAGTGCAGTAACGACAACGAGTGCCAGGACAAAATGAAGGACGCGGTCCATATTTGCTCCAAATATGAGGCAGGTTTAATTTCCGTGCACATTCTATGTAACAAGCACAAAGAAAACGAGATCAAGCCCACACTATAGTTACATCCTGTGACGAGTCTCAAAAATAGTGATCAACAAGACATTTTTGTTATGTTAGGTAAATGAGTGAAAAGTTAAGTTTGTGTGCTACGCTTCACAAATGTCTGCGCATTTTCACATTCTGTGACCTTGCTCCACCTGCCTGTCTATCGTTCCTGACTATCAGAGAAATCATGTTAACCGTTACAAATGAACTTGATAATCATTCTCATTTTGATAGCATAAAACATAGCAAAGGCTATATTTCCAGAGGCAGAAATGACGAATAGTCGCGTAGAGAGTAGCAGCGGCAGAGCGGCACGCAAGCTGCGGTTCGCATTAATGGGACCGGCATTCATTGCCGCGATTGGCTACATCGATCCGGGTAATTTTGCGACCAATATTCAGGCCGGGGCCAGTTTCGGCTATAAACTGCTGTGGGTTGTGGTATGGGCCAATCTGATGGCGATGCTGATTCAGATGCTCTCCGCGAAGCTGGGTATTGCTACCGGAAAAAACCTGGCGGAGCAAATCCGCGATCATTATCCACGTCCGGCAGTTTGGTTTTACTGGGTTCAGGCGGAGATTATCGCCATGGCTACCGATCTCGCCGAGTTTATCGGGGCGGCGATCGGCTTTAAGCTTATCCTGGGCGTCTCCCTGCTTCAGGGGGCCGTGCTGACCGGTATCGCCACTTTCCTGATTCTGATGCTCCAGCGGCGGGGGCAAAAACCGCTGGAGAAAGTCATCGGCGGCCTGCTGCTGTTCGTCGCTGCCGCCTATATTGTTGAGCTGATTTTCTCCCAACCGAATCTGGCGCAGCTGACGAAAGGGATGGTGATCCCGTCGTTACCCACTTCTGAAGCCGTTTTTCTGGCTGCCGGGGTGCTGGGGGCGACCATTATGCCGCACGTCATTTATCTGCACTCTTCATTAACCCAGAATCTGCATGGCGGGACGAGTAAAGAGCGCTACTCCGCCTCGAAATGGGATGTGACTATCGCGATGACCATTGCCGGATTTGTGAATCTGGCGATGATGGCAACCGCCGCCGCCGCGTTCCACTTTAACGGGCATACCGGGGTTGCCGATCTCGACCAGGCTTACCTGACGCTGGAGCCGTTGCTGAGCCATGCCGCAGCCACTATTTTTGGTTTAAGCCTGGTTGCTGCGGGTCTTTCATCTACGGTTGTGGGGACACTGGCCGGGCAGGTGGTGATGCAGGGGTTCGTACGTTTCCATATTCCGCTGTGGGTTCGCCGCTCGGTTACGATGCTGCCTTCCTTTGTTGTGATCCTGATGGGGCTGGATCCGACCCGCATTCTGGTGATGAGTCAGGTACTGCTGAGTTTCGGGATTGCGCTGGCGCTGGTGCCGCTGCTGATCTTCACCAGCAACAAATCGCTGATGGGCGATCTGGTGAATTCGACGTGGGTGAAGCGCGCCGGGTGGGCCATTGTGGTCGTGGTGGTGGCGTTAAACTTGTGGTTGCTGATAGGCACAGCCGCAGGCCTGTAAAAGAAAAAGGAGCCGGAAGGCTCCTTTTTGTTGTTAATGGTGATGGCCGTGACCGTGGCCTCTGCCTTTTCCGTGACCCCAGCCGCCACGGCGGTCGTCGCGATCGTTCCAGCCTTCGCGGTAGCCGCGTTCGTAAGCCTTACGCTTATCCCAGCCACGGTGATAGCCGTTATCGTGTTTCCACCAGCGGTTTTGACGCCATTCATAATGGCGATGCCAGTAGTCACGGTCGCGCCAGTAGCCACCGTCCCAGTATCTGCCGTAGTCATCACGATCGCCAATTTGTAATTTAATCGATGGCAACAGGGTGATTTCGCCCGCACTGGCGACCAGCGGGGCCGAAGCCAGTAATACCGCTGCAAGAATCAGTGACCTGAACATACTCTTCTCCTTCACGATCGGGGCCGCTGTGCGACCTGTTAACGCAATTTTACGAGTTGGTAAACATTCGTTTCATCGCCTCAACTCCTAAATCATGAACGAGAGCACTTTTTGCTAAAAGTGTTTTTAATCTGAACTGGACAGGATCGTATCTATCGTCTTCAGCTCTTCTGCCGTGAACCGACAATTCTCAAGCACGCCTGCTGCATCTTCAATTTGTCCGGTCTTGCTTGCGCCGATGAGCACGGATGTCACCGCATCGTGGCGCAGGATCCAGGCCAGTGCCATTTGCGATAGCTTTTGCCCCCGGTTTTCCGCCAGCGCATTCAGCTTGCGTACCTTTTCCAGCTTTTTGTCGGTGATCTGCTCCGGGTTAAGGAACTTACTGCCGCTTGCTGCGCGAGAATCCGCCGGGATACCGTTCAGATAGCGATCGGTCAACTGTCCGCCCGCCAGGGGGGAGAAGGGGATACATCCCACCCCTTTTTGCTGCAACACGTCCAGCAACCCCTCTTCAGGCGCACGTTCAAACATGGAGTACTTCGGCTGGTGGATCAGACATGGCGTGCCCAGATCCTCCAGTATTTCAATCGCCTGTCTTGCCCGTTCTGCCGGGTAGTTGGACAGACCGATGTACAGCGCCTTGCCCTGACGCACCACATGGTCAAGCGCTTTCATGGTTTCACGTAGCGGCGTTTGTGGATCCGGGCGGTGGTGATAGAAAATATCGACGTACTCCAGCCCCATACGCTTGAGGCTCTGGTCCAGGCTGGCGATCAGATATTTACGTGAGCCCCAGTCGCCATAAGGCCCGTCCCACATGGTGTAGCCCGCTTTAGTGGAGATGATCAGCTCATCGCGCCAGGGCAGGAAATCCTCCTGCAAAATGCGCCCAAAATTACGTTCGGCCGAACCAGGAGGAGGGCCGTAATTATTGGCAAGGTCAAAATGCGTAATACCCAAATCGAAAGCACGCTGTAAAAGTTGACGGCTGTTTTCGAGTAACGTCGCGTCGCCAAAATTATGCCAAAGCCCCAGCGAGATGGCGGGAAGCTTAAGACCGCTTTGTCCACAGCGGCGATATTGCATTGTCTGGTAACGATTTTTGTCAGGCTGATAACCCATTGGCGAGACCTCTGGCGCTGGAAAGAAACATCAGTGTATACGTTTACACTAACCTGAAGAAAATGAGCATAGCTCAGCTTTTTTCGTAAAGCATTCTTTCCAGACCCTGATTATCGCCAATTCTGGACACGCTTCACGCTTATTTAATACTCAGAGTGAGGTCAACGTCAGAAGGACACTTATAATATGCGTACCCCCTATTGCGTCGCCGATTACCTGCTGGACCGACTAACAGATTGTGGTGCCGATCATCTGTTTGGCGTGCCGGGCGACTATAACCTGCAATTTCTCGATCACGTGATAGACAGCCCGGACATCTGCTGGGTGGGCTGTGCCAATGAACTGAACGCGTCTTACGCCGCAGACGGCTATGCCCGCTGTAAGGGCTTTGCCGCGCTCCTGACGACATTCGGCGTTGGGGAGTTAAGCGCCATGAACGGTGTGGCGGGCAGCTTTGCCGAACATGTTCCCGTCCTCCATATTGTGGGGGCCCCGGGTATGGCGGCACAGCAGCGAGGAGAGTTATTGCACCATACGTTGGGCGACGGCGAGTTCCGCCATTTCTATCATATGAGCGAACCCATCACCGTTGCACAGGCGGTGCTTACCGAACAAAACGCCTGCTATGAAATTGACAGAGTCCTGACCACTATGCTGCGGGAGCGCCGTCCGGGCTACCTGATGCTGCCCGCTGATGTGGCGAAAAAAGCCGCTACGCCCCCTGTAAGCGCTCTCACTGTTAACCCCGCACCGGCTGATTCAGCCTGCTTGCAGGCGTTCCGTGAGGCTGCCGAAAAGCGCTTGTCCACGAGCAAACGCACCGCGCTGTTAGCGGACTTCCTCGTACTCCGCCATGGTCTGCGCACGGCCCTTCAGACGTGGGTGAAAGAGGTGCCGATGGCACACGCCACCATGCTGATGGGCAAGGGCATTTTTGACGAACGACAGAGCGGTTTTGACGGCACCTACAGCGGATCGGCGAGCGCCGCGCCGGTCAAAGAGGCCATCGAGGGGGCTGATACGGTGCTGTGTATTGGCACGCGCTTTACCGATACGCTCACTGCCGGGTTTACCCACCAGCTGACGCCGGACCAGACGATAGAGGTTCAGCCCCACGCGTCCCGCGTCGGCGACGTCTGGTTTACGGGTATCCCGATGAGGGAGGCCATTGAAACGCTGACAGCGCTGTGTAAAACCTATGTTCGTGATACGCGAGCGCCATTGGATCACAGCGGCTTTTCGTTCCCGACTATCGAAGGGGCGCTGACTCAGGAGAGCTTCTGGCGTACCCTGCAAACGTTTATCCGCCCCGGAGACATTATTCTGGCTGACCAGGGAACGTCTGCTTTCGGCGCTATCGATCTGCGTTTACCGGCGGACGTGAACTTTATCGTCCAGCCGCTGTGGGGATCGATTGGCTACACGCTGGCGGCAGCATTTGGCGCGCAAACGGCGTGTCCGAACCGACGCGTGATTGTCCTGACGGGTGACGGCGCCGCGCAGTTGACCATTCAGGAGCTGGGATCGATGCTGCGCGACAAACAGCGCCCGATTATTCTGGTGCTTAACAACGAAGGATACACGGTGGAAAGGGCCATCCACGGGCCGGAGCAGCGCTATAACGATATTGCCCTCTGGAACTGGACGCAGATCCCGCAGGCGCTGAGCCTGGCGCCTCAGGCAGAGTGCTGGCGCGTCAGCGAAGCGGAAGCGCTGGCGGAGGTGCTGGATAAAGTGGCACACCATGAGCGGCTTTCGCTGATCGAGGTGATGCTGCCGAAAGCCGATATTCCGCCGCTGCTGAGCGCGCTGACCAAAGCGCTGGAGGCGCGCAATAACGCCTGATTACCTGTCGTTTCGCCATCCCATCAGCATCGGTTTGCCCGCCAGCAGGAGCCAGGCGGGCAACATCACGATACAGAGCAGCGGCAGAAGCGTGGTATCCGGCACGACAACGGCCGCCATAAACAGGCTCAGCCACGCATCGCGCGTGACCACCAGTACCAGCCCCAGAATGGAACAGGAGACGGTAATCGCCGCAGGGACAGCGTCAACGTGCTCATGCAGCATCAGCCCCAGCGCGACGCCAACAAATACCGCCGGGAAGATTCGACCTCCCCGGAAACCACAGGCCGCAGCGACCACCAGCGCCGCCAGTTTTACCAGCGCGAACAGCAGATAATCGGAGACGCTAAAGACCTGGCTGAAGGCCAGCTGCTGCATCTCGTCCAGACCCTTAAACAGCGTAACCGTCCCGCCGATGGCGCCTAAAACGCCCAGAATAAAACCCCCCATGCCCAGAATCAGCACCGGATGCTTCAGCCTGTGCATCAGGCGATGCAGGCGAGGGAGACACCACACCGCGACCATCCCCAGCGCAATGGCGATCGCGACGACGACGGCACCGCTGAAAATATCGGTGAGTTGCATCTGGCCGTAGTGGGGGATGGTGAGTGAAAAATGGGGATGGAAAAACAGGCTGGTGGTGAGGGCTCCCGCAGCGGCGGCCATTAGCGGCGCGAAGAGTTTATCCCACAGCGGTACTTCATGATCACTGCTGAGGGTTTGCGAAAAAATGAGCGCAGCCGCGACCGGAGTGCCAAACAGCGCCCCGATGGTGCCTGCTGACGCCAGGATCGTCCAGTCCAGCGCGCCAACGCGCGGGAAAAGACGCGCCCCCAGAAAGACCGCCAGCGCGATATTAACCGCCATAATGGGATGTTCAGGCCCGAGGCTTACGCCGCCCGCAAGACCGATAATCAGCGCGATAATAAGCCCCGGCAGAGCAGAGGGAGAGACAGGCGCGCCAATCAAGGGTTCCAGTGCCGGGTCCGGCCCGGCATGACCCGGGCTATAGCGGATCACCAGCCCTACGGCAATCCCGGTCAGGGTCAGCATCATCATGATCCAGCCCGGCGAGTCAATGCTGATGCCGAGTTTTACCGGAAGCGCGGTCCATAAAATCGTTTGCAGCACCGCCGCCACTTTCATGACGACGATGAGCACCAGGCTCGACGCCACGCCAATAATCAGCGCCGGGACAGCCAATAACAGCATGGTTCTGGCTCGCGGATGGAGCATGATGATTTCCTTGTACAAAACGGCTTAACGTTACTTTGCACAATCAGCATTGTGGCAATAGTGCAAAAGGTGCTGAAACGGTAAAGTTATAATGTGACGAAGATCGATAATCCATGGGCAGTCACCTTCTGGTCGTTGTTGTTATCACGCCTTGAATTTACAGTGTCCCAAAGATTTATTCTGACTTTAGCGGAGCAGTAGAAGAATGACAAAGTATGCTTTGGTAGGTGATGTAGGCGGCACCAACGCGCGCCTTGCCCTGTGCGATGTGAACAGCGGTGAAATTTCTCAGGCGAAAACCTATTCAGGGCTGGATTACCCAAGCCTGGAAGCGGTGGTTCGCGTCTATCTGGAAGAGCATAAAGTGAGCGTTGAAGACGGTTGTATCGCTATCGCCTGTCCGATCACCGGCGACTGGGTGGCGATGACCAACCACACGTGGGCCTTCTCAATTGCCGAAATGCGGAAAAACCTCGGCTTCTCGCACCTTGAAATTATCAACGACTTCACTGCGGTTTCCATGGCTATCCCAATGCTTAAACCAGAGCATCTGATTCAGTTCGGCGGTACGGCCCCGGTTGAAGGCAAACCGATTGCCGTTTACGGCGCGGGAACCGGTCTGGGGGTGGCGCACCTGGTCCACGTCGACAAACGCTGGGTCAGCCTGCCGGGCGAAGGCGGTCACGTGGATTTTGCGCCGAACAGCGAAGAAGAGGGCATTATTCTTGAGGAGCTACGCGCCGAGATCGGTCATGTGTCGGCCGAGCGGGTGCTTTCTGGTCCGGGCCTGGTGAACCTGTATCGGGCGATTGTAAAATCAGACGGTCGTCTGCCGGAAAATCTGCAACCTAAAGATGTGACCGAACGCGCGCTGGCCGACAGCTGTATTGACTGCCGCCGCGCGTTGTCGCTGTTCTGCGTCATCATGGGGCGTTTCGGCGGCAACCTGGCGCTGAACCTTGGCACCTTTGGCGGGGTCTATATTGCGGGCGGGATCGTACCGCGCTTCCTCGATTTCTTTACCGCCTCCGGCTTCCGTGGCGGCTTCGAAGACAAAGGCCGCTTCAGGAGCTATGTCCAGGACATTCCTGTTTACCTGATTGTCCACGACAACCCAGGCTTACTGGGCTCCGGGGCGCATCTGCGTCAGGTACTGGGTCAGATCCTCTGATGCTCATTCCCCTCTCCTGCGGGAGAGGGAACGCGCTACAGGTGCATGAGCTGGCGGAACTCTTTCACCCTGCTGCGGCTTACCGGCACCTGAAAATCCAGATCCTTCAGCCGCAAAATATAGGTGTTATTAAACCAGGGTTCGATTTCGCGGATCTTGTTCAGGTTGACGCAGAACGAGCGGTGGCAGCGGAAGAAGTGAGCGGCCGGGAGTTTATTGCAGAATTCGGTGATGTTCATCGCCATGACGTAGGATTCACGCCGCGTATAGACAAACGTCATTTTTTCATGCGCTTCGGCATAGTAAATATCGTCGACAGGCGTGACGATGATCCGTTCGTCCTTCACCAGATTAATGGTGTCGTTTTCCCGCGCTACCGGGCTGGCACTGGCGGGTAATGCTTGCTGCTGCCACGCGGCTTCCAGCTTATGCAGCATGCTGATAATACGCGACTCCTGGTACGGCTTCAGAATATAGTCAAACGCCTCAAGCTCGAAGGCTTCCACGGCATGCTCTTTCCACGCGGTGACAAACACAATAAACGGCTTGTGGGCGAACTGATTGATATTTTGCGCCAGCAGGACGCCGTCCAGCGACGGAATATTAATATCGAGGAATATCGCGTCGACCCGGTTATGCTGTAAAAATTTCAGCACGTCCAGACCATCCTCAAAACAGCCAACAATCTCCATCTGGCTGTGGGTTTTGATAAGCCAGCTCAACTCCTGTTGAGCCAGAAATTCATCTTCTACGATGATGACTTTCATCTGTTACTCCGGCCTACGGCAACAAGGATATGGGGGCATTCACGGGCGTTCGCTCATTCGGAACATAAAAGGCAATTTCGGTGCCCGGCTCAAGACGGTGAATATGCAGCCCGTCACCGTACAGCAGTTTGACCCGGTGATGCACATTCAGCAGTCCGATCTTGTTGCCCGGCATTTCGTTTGATTTGACGCGCTCGATGACTTTCGGATCGATGCCGTGCCCGGTATCGCGCACGGCGATGCGCACGCGGTTACCGCTTTCCGTCACGCTAATCGTTACTACGCCTTTGCCTTTACACGGCTGAATACCGTGAACAATGGCGTTTTCCACCAGAGGCTGGATCAGCAGGCTTGGGATCACGCAGCTGACCTCTTCATCAATATCGTAAATGACCGTGAGCTTATCGCCAAAGCGTGCCTGCTCGATGGCGATGTAATCCTTGATTTGATACAGCTCTTTTTTGATGTCGATCTGCTCGTCGTCATTTAGCTCAATGTTGTAGCGCAGATAGCGTGACAGATTAAATATCAGCTGCCGCGCGGTATCCGGATTCAGACGGATGGAAGAGGAGATAGCGTTCAGCGCGTTAAACAGGAAATGGGGATTGATCTTGCTTTGCAGGGCGCGCAGCTCTGCCTTATTTGCCATCTCGCGCAGCTGCTCTGCACGCGAAACCTCAAGTTGAGTGGAGATAATCTGCGACAGGCCAATCGCCATCTCCTGGAGCGAGGAGGTGATTTGGTGCGCATGGCAGTAGTAAATTTTCAGCGTCCCCGTGACCACGCCTTTTTCCCACAGCGGGATCACCAGCATTGAGTGGATCTCTGGCGTCCGGTGGGCTTCATCATTGTTTTTAATGATGATTTTTCCGTAGTTAATCGCCTGTCTGGTGGTCGGGCTGATGGTATCGTCGCTGTCGCGATAATTGTGCTCCCCGACGCCAACGTAAGCCAGCACGTGGTCAATATTAGTGATGGCGACCGCATCGGCGTGAATATCACGGCGGATGATATCGCAAACCTGACGTAAAGATTCGGCGTTAACGTGTCGGAAAAGCGGCAGCGTCTTGTTGGCGATATCCAGCGCCAGCTTGGCCTGACGCGCGGCGCTGGCCTCTTTTTCGCCCTCCACGCTTTGCACCAGTAGCACGATAAAACCGATACAGACGCTCCCGAGGATCATAGGAACACCGATCTTCGAGACGATATCCAGCCCCAGCGCAACGGTTGGCGCCCAGACGATGACCAGGATCATGGTCAGCGTTTCGCAGACCATCCCCGCGATAATCCCTGCACGCCAGTGCTGCTTTTTCGGGATTTTGCGGTTAATCCAGCCCGAGAGCAGCCCGGCAATAATGCTGGTGATAAAGCAGGGGACTGCCGTCACGCCGCCAATATCAATCAGGTATCGATGGGTGCCGGCGATGATGCCTGTGATAATCCCTACCCAGGGACCAAAGAGGATCCCGCCCGACATGACGGCGATGATGCGCACGTTCACCAGCGAGCCTTCTACCGGCACCCCGGACCAGGTGCTGAACAGGGCAAACATCGAAAAGATAAACGTGACGGCCAGCAGCTCTTTTGGCGAATGGGCAGATTTATGCAACAGTTCGCGGAACAAGCGGATGCGGATAAGGAAAAAGAGACAGATCAGCATTAATGCCGCGCGGTCGAACACCGCCAGGAGCATATTGAAGATTTCGTGCACGGTCAGGCCTGGGAAAACGGGAAAAATCTATGATAGAAAACATAGGGCCTGATGACCAGCTATCCATCAGATTTATCAAATGGGGAAAAACCATAATTCTCAAAGGGGATTGCTGGCTTTTGACTGAAAGCCGGTGCTTTTCCGTTTGGGGAGAAAAGTCAGGTAACGATACTGAAAATATTGTGTTAAATCGTAGCGCTTAAAACTGCCTGTTCGCGATAAGAGTTCCGCTTTTCACTGCAATCACATTCCCGTTTTAGCGCAAAATATTGTTTTGCCGTTATCCTCTCGACAGCGTCTTTTTCTTCAGGTTATTTTCTAAGCACGCCACACGGGTGGCAGCGTCGCTCGGACGGTCCGGGCGCTAACGTGACTCTGAGGAATCTATGGCTGAATTCAGTCCTGAACGCCGTTTTACGCGTATCGATCGTCTCCCCCCTTATGTTTTCAATATCACTGCTGAACTGAAAATGGCTGCGCGTCGGCGCGGCGAAGACATTATCGATTTCAGTATGGGTAACCCTGACGGCCCAACGCCGCCGCATATCGTTGAGAAACTCTGCACGGTTGCGCAGCGTCCTGATACCCATGGGTATTCCACCTCACGCGGCATTCCACGCTTACGTCGGGCGATCTCCCGCTGGTATCAGGATCGTTATCAGGTCGATATCGATCCTGAAAGTGAAGCGATTGTGACCATTGGCTCCAAAGAGGGGCTGGCCCACCTGATGCTGGCGACGCTGGATCACGGCGATACCGTACTGGTGCCGAATCCGAGCTACCCCATTCACATCTATGGGGCGGTGATTGCCGGCGCGCAGGTGCGTTCTGTCCCGCTGGTGGAAGGCGTCGACTTCTTTAACGAGCTGGAACGGGCGATTCGTGAAAGCTATCCGAAGCCGAAAATGATGATCCTCGGTTTCCCGTCAAACCCAACGGCACAATGCGTTGAACTCGAATTCTTCGAGAGAGTGGTCGCGCTGGCTAAGCGTTACGACGTGCTGGTGGTACACGATCTCGCCTACGCCGATATCGTTTATGATGGCTGGAAAGCGCCGTCAATTATGCAGGTACCGGGTGCCCGTGATGTGGCGGTTGAGTTTTTCACCCTGTCGAAAAGCTACAACATGGCGGGCTGGCGAATTGGTTTTATGGTGGGAAACAAAACGCTGGTGAGCGCCCTGGCGCGTATTAAAAGCTACCATGACTATGGCACCTTTACGCCGTTACAGGTCGCGGCCATCGCGGCGCTGGAAGGGGATCAGCAATGCGTGCTCGATATTGCCGCTCAGTACAAACGCCGCCGTGATGTGCTGGTAAAAGGGCTTCATGAAGCAGGCTGGATGGTGGAAATGCCAAAAGCCTCTATGTACGTCTGGGCGAAAATCCCTGAGCCGTATGCGGCGATGGGTTCTCTGGAATTTGCCAAAAAACTGCTTCAGGACGCCAAGGTTTGCGTCTCTCCAGGCATTGGCTTTGGTGACTACGGTGACACGCACGTGCGTTTCGCGCTGATTGAAAACAGCGACCGTATCCGTCAGGCAGTGCGGGGCATTAAAAGCATGTTCCGCGCGGATGGCCTGCTTGCAGCGAAGAGCGTTGCGGAACAACCCGAGTCGTAACGGACAACAAAAAAAACAGGCGCCAACGGCGCCTGTTTTTTTGACTGCATTTTCTTAACTAGATCATCAGAGCAAACGTTCCGGCCCAAACTAAAACAATAACCGAAATGCCCATAAAGAAATATTTCACGTTTCATCGCTCCGCGTATCTTCCGGTACGCATTAAAAAAACAGAGTCCAACTGAGTATAGAGAGTTGAAATCATGCGAAAGGGGAAATCGGAATTATCCCGTGACGTCGCTAACTTCAGCTCTGAATTCTGTGCTTTCCTGTCGCCAGACGGCGCTAATGTACGCCTAAATTTCAGGAGTGACAAGAGGCATTTTTTTAAATAATTTCCTACACTTACGAGTGTCGTGGAACGGCGACAGTTTGATTTCGGTACGCAATAAATGCCTTTTGAGCGACGGTCGAAAAAAGCCGTTACGCACTGCGATTACAGGTGTTTGAAAAGGTTAGTTTCTTAGCGAAACTAACCTTCGGCAGGGGTCAGATATAGAGTGAGGCTTCGCCCAGGGGACGGGTTTTAAAGCGGCGGTGCATCCACAGATACTGCTCAGGTGCACGCATAATCTCAAACTCAATCACCTTATTGATAAAGGTCGCGGCTTCACTCTCATCTTCAGGATAGTTCGCCATCTCTGGGGAGATATGCAGACGATAGCCTGACTTATCCGCTTTTCTGACCATGGTCACCGTCAACATCGCGGCGCCTGAGAGACGTGAAATCACAAAGGTACCGTTCGTCGTAGCGACATCTTTAACCGCAAAGAAAGGGGCAAAACTGCTGCCTTTAGGACCGTAGTCCTGGTCCGGGGCAAACCAGACGGCTTCCCCTTTTTTCAGGGCGCCAACCATACCGCGCAGATTGTTACGGCTGATCATCGCCTTATTTGAACGCATGCGGCCCCGCGTTTGTACCCATTCCATCAGCGCGCTGTTATGCGGGCGATAGGTTGCCATCATCGGCTGACAAAGACCCATAACGCGGCCGCCCAGCTCAAGCGACATAAAATGCACACCCACAACCATCACGCCGCGGTTTTGCATCTGGGCACGTTTCAGGTTATCCAGGCCTTCCACGTCAAACCATTTACGGACACGCTCATCTGGCCAGAACCAGGCCATACCGGTTTCAAGCAGCGCCATACCGATAGATTTAAAGTTTTCCGCAATCAGCGTTTCGCGCTGCTGGGCATTGTAATGCGGAAAGCAAAGTTCGAGATTTTTTCGGGCAATGGATTCACGGCGCTTAAGAAAGTAACGCGATGCGCTGCCGAGCTTAGAACCCAGGAAACGGATCACGGGATATGGAAGTTGAACCAGCAGCCAAAGCACGCCAAGGCCGAACCATGTAAACCAGTAGCGCGGGTGCAGAAACGCCCGCTGAAATTTGGATTGAGACAAAATAGTGGAACCTATGTGAAGCCTGTGAAGGTAGCGCAGACTTCGCGATACCACGTGCCATTGAGACCGTAGGACGAGGTCATGGTTGCAGGCTTTACCGTTCTTTACGACGTTGCCTGGCCATTGCTGACTTGGGTGGGCGGCATAATGTAGCACCGTTATACATTATGAGCTATCACTCGTTTTTGTTTAAAAAAGCGGCAATTGCGGAGTGGTTTGATTTTGCTATTGTTAAATCTGCGTTCCCGCATGTCTCCTGAAGGTGCAGACCATGGAAACCTACCTGCAAACGGTGAAAGAAGAGTGGGTGAAGCTGATTAATGAAACCGATCCCGATGTGCATCGGCTTGCGACTGAGCTTGCCAGGGATAATGCAATGCCACTGGTCGCTGAATTCTATCGTGTTGTGCTGGCAGATCCATCGGCAGCTGAATTCCTGACCACCGAACAGGTGGAGAGGCAGCTTCAGGAGGCGCTTCGTCGCTGGCTTATTGATGTGCTCTCATGCCGTGTGGAGCAGGTTGAAGAGCAGATGCGGGCGCAGCAGCGCGCTGCGGATGTTCATGCCCGTATTGGTATTTCGGTTGATTTAGTTGAAATGGGCTTCCGTGTTCTGAAAAAGCTGCTGTTACCTGTCATTACTACCAGCGCCCATTCGCCTGAGGTGAAGCTGCATATTTATCACTACGCGATAAACAGTATCGATCTGGCCATGGAAGTGATGTCGCGGGCCTATGTATTTAGCGAGAACAATGCGGCGAAAGAGGACGAAAATTATCGCATCTTTTCCTTAATGGAGAACGCAGAAGAGGAGAAGGAGAGACAGACCGCGGCGCTGCTGTCATGGGAAATGGTGCTTCTGTATAAGATCACGCTTAATTCCAGTATCGGCAACAGTCTGCCGCTGGGGCAGTCTGAATTTGGACTGTGGTTTAGCCATAAAGGTCGGCACTATTTCAGCGGCATCGCTGAGGCCGGTCATATCTCTCGTCTGATTCAGGAATTCGATGACCTTTTTAACGAGGTCCGTCTTGCAGGGCAGGGTCTGAGTGATAAAGCGCAGCGGGATAAATTCTTGCAGCGAATGCGTAATACCCTCTCGCAAATCATCACGCTTTTGCGCGAACTGTTTGACGAAGTGTCGCGACACGAGGTGGGGGTTGATGTCCTGACCCGCCTGTTGAATCGCCGTTTCCTGCCAACCATCTTCAAACGCGAAATCCTGCACGCCACCCGGGCGGGAACAAAGCTCTCGACGCTGCTGATTGACGTCGACAAATTTAAACAAATCAACGATACCTGGGGGCACAATACCGGGGACGAGATCCTGCGAAAAGTCTCCGGCGCGTTCTACGACAACGTGCGAACCTGTGATTACGTTTTTCGCTACGGCGGCGATGAATTTCTGATTGTGCTAACGGAAATCTCAGAGGTGGACGCGCTGCGAATTGCCGAGCGTATCCGCAGGCGGGTGGAAAAAATCAAGGTTAACTCCCCAACCGGCGATATTATCCCGCTCTCCCTCTCGATAGGCGTTGCGATGTTCAACGGGCATCCCGATTACGAGCGATTGATTCAGGCGGCGGATGAAGCCTTATACGGCGCGAAACGGCGTGGCCGAAACTGCGTGGAGCTTTGGAAGGGGGCGTAAGGAAAGACAGAAGTGTCCCCTGCATAAATAGAACCTAGAGTGTATGGTCTTGAAATATATTATTAATTTAATTTGCCTTATATAAGGTTATACACCTAATTATACACATCAATAAATGCTTGTGTTGTCATCCGAGATGGAGGCATTCTGCAACGCCTCCAGCCTCCAGCCTCCAGCCTCTATTTTACAAAATGTTACAAATGCATTCGTCAAATTTGATGATTATCAGTAGTTAACAACCGTTTTCAATGGTTTTCGCTCGTTAACATTCAGTACTCCTCAATATTATTCACCACTTATTCTTATTCAATAAATTTGAATCAATCATCTTGGGACTAACTTTACGAATAAATTCATCTGTGTAAGTATATAAATATCCAATCGAGACCAATAAAGAAGAAATAGTAATTAATAAGTGGGGGAGTTATGAGTTTTATGCTTAACAGTGAACCATCCTATAAAAAATTAAGACTTTTACGGATGTCAGATGTAATTGATTTAACGGGTCTTCCAAAGTCAACTATTTATTTAAAAATGAAAAGCAAAAAGTTTCCTAGACAGGTGTCTATCGGTGCTCGATCTGTAGCATGGGTCGAAGCCGAGATTAATGACTGGATAGAGAAGAATATTCAGAACAGGAAAGATAATTGCTCATAAGAGGTATGAAATGATTAACCCAAGGAATGCTAATAAAATACTCTCAATCAAGAATGAAAGCACATCACTATTAGAAGCATATCAGGTAAGTATATTCAAAGATGGATATAGTGATGCTGCATGTATCGCAAGAATGATTGAGATTTATTTTTTGAATAAACTTCGCAGTAAAGGACAGAAACTATGTTCTTTAACTGGTCTAATGATCCCAGATACAGAGGCGACTGCCGAAGAAACTAATCTCTTACTGAGCCGATTTGAGGTGCTCTGTCACCGTGAAGAAGAAGAGTTATCCTTCCGACAAAGAGAGGTTAAAACTGCCGAGTACGCATTAAAAAATGCAGGGTTGAATGTTAACTCCAGAACAGTTTCTGAAGTAAAAAACAAAAATGCCGTTAAAGGGGCGCGTGATGCTTATGAACGACAGTACCATTCTGCATTTTTACGGCAGAAAGAGCAGCATACGCGAGTAAGTCTCTTCAGAGGATTCGGAAGTTTGTTACTTGAAGAGGCTGAACATATCGGGAAGAACGTTAGTAAAAAATATCTTAACTCGTTTTCCAGACCGTTAACTTCTCCCGATGAGTTTATTAACGTTTTAAACGATGCGACTTTAGTTCGGGATGTGAGATTTATCTTGGATGCTCTATGCGCACTGGATAATGCTGTTGAGCACATTCTTAAATGTTGCGCATACCCAAATGACCGTTACGAACTGGAAAGAGGTGGGATATGTCGAACTATGGCCTATCGGGAGTACTACCGCGCTGAAAATGCCATTCTTCGCTCCGTAGTAAGCGATCGAGAGTATGCAGAGCATGCTGTGAAATTTAATCAACTCTCTGAACATAAGAAAAAAATATTTCGTAAACAATAAAAGGATAAATCATGTACGCATTCAAAGCCGAAAGGCCGGACGCTGCACGCCGTTATCACAGTAAATTCGTATCTGGTACAAATTACCAGGAATCTTCAAACAGAAGATTTGCATTAAGTAAACCAACGGAAAATATTTTGCGAAGCTCAATTCTTGAGTCTGGTTGGTTAATCAATAATATCACTTTGCGTGACGTTAATGCTGTTTCAGGTAATGCCATTAATATTGGAGCCAGCGAGTTACATACAGGACGAGTTCATGGTGGCAGATTCAGTAAGATGTTAGCAATAAATGGCACTGAATTTTTTCTGTCCGAAACTGACACGTGTGCACAAATCAGCTATTTAGATATGTCACATATTTATCATACAGGCGCTCAGGGCGAATTTGATAAATCGGTCAGTGCGTTTTTTAGTCAGGCTTATGCACTTGATATGTTGCGGGTTGGTTTTAATGGAGAGTCTATTGCCGATACGACTGATCCTGAGATCAATAAAAAAGGTGAGGACGTAAATATCGGTTGGCATGCTCTGGCAAAAGATTATCGAGATGGTCAGCAGGTTTTAAGCACCCCTCTAACTCTTGGAGATACCGGGGAATGGAAAAACCTCGATCTGCTTGCTAATCACCTCATTACTGAGTTGATTGCAGAGCCCTATCGGGAAGATCCGCGTCTGGTGGTTCTCGTGGGTGCCGAGCTTGCTGCTAAACAGCGTCTTAAGCTCTTCAACGCGGCTGATCGCCCGGCTGATGTGGAAGCTGCGCAAATGGCAGTCAGTTCGGTTGCCGGACGGTTTGCTTTTATCCCGCCGTTCATGCCGGGAAAACGTCTTGCGGTCACTACGCTGGATAATCTGCACATTTATACCCAGTCCCGAACACGATCATTTCGCGCTGAGTTTGATGATGAGAAAAGTGAATACGTTAATTCTTATCTGCGGAATGAAGGATATGCGCTGGGTGAACCAGAGCTTTATGCGGCTGTTGATGAGAGTGCAGTGACTTTTTCTGACTGAGACTGAAAAACAAAAAGACCCGCAAAAAGCGGGTCTTATGCACAGCAACAGGATAATGAAAAACCGTAACTTCGGTCTGAGGTTCAAGAATGCCTGGGTTTATCTTTATGTTCAACAAACAAAATTCGGTTATAAAATTCTTGCGCCATGCTAATTGCTCGGGCTATATTTGCAGCGTTGTCGCAAAATCGGCAACCGGGCGTAGGAACCCGAGTAATCTAACGGCGACACCACACGCGCCAGGCGTGTTTTTTTGTGTCGTAGCTTTGACTCACCCTTATTTTATGGTGTGGTGGTTAACCGTATCTATTCGTTATTTACGCCACATCATCCAAATTATGGTAGTCCAGGCGGGGCAGCTTTCAGGCTGGCCGGTATCCGTTAGAGCCGGTATTCCTACCCCCGTCTGGGCTACCACCCATGAGCGTAGGAACTCCGGTGGTAGCGTTACCCGCTATCTAACGGAGATTGCCGCCATGGCTACGATCCCTGCTTTGTCTCACCCCCAATATACCTTTGTATTTCTCGCTGTTCGCCGTACTGATTATGCCGCGCGTCCATTCGCCGCACGTATTCCGATGAACAAACTCGGGGAGGTGAGCGCATGAGTCATTTACCCATCCCTAACCACGGTTGCACCTTGACTGAAGCAGGCGAGAACCGTCTTTTACGGGCTGCGCTGGCGAGCGAGTTCCTGGCCGAAGTTCTGTCATTTCCTGCGATGAGTGGGCAGAGAACAGTTTCTGCTGAGGGAGCCGCAGCAATCATGGCCTGTATTGCAGAACAGCTGGAGGGTGTGGTGAGAGAAACTAGTACCATTAAAGGAGAAAAGCATGAACGCTAATCTCGTAGTCCATTCACCTGAGTTTCGGGCGGCATTTCTGCGTTCCTGCATTGCTGATGCATATATTTCCCTGATGGTGCGAATTAATGGGGAGGCTGTGTATATCGAGGATGGCGAGCGTATCGAGCTTACACCTGATCGCGTGGCCATGAATATTCTTTATCACATTGAAGCGCCATGGATTAACGAATTCGGCCAGGAAGAGGGGCATCGTCTGGCGTGTGACGTTCTGGAGCGAATGCTGTCACCTGGTTACATGGCTGAAAATATTCGCCTTTCCGCATTTGGTGTCTCTGAGCTACGTGAAGTGTACCGGGACATCGTTTTCGGTGCGCCAGATGGAGAAGTACCTCCGGGTTTCAGCATTACCACTGCGGGAGTCGGGGAGGTACTGCTATGAAAGTTCAGTCTGTATCTGCGGTTTCGGGGGCAGCAAACGGGCGCTGGCCACACATCCTTTCCGCGTTAGGGATTAATGTTCCTTCCGCCCGACGCCACGGTGCCTGTCCGGCCTGCGGCGGAAAAGATCGCTTTCGTCTTGATGACAAAGAGGGGCGCGGAACATGGTTCTGTAATCAGTGCGGCAATGGCGATGGCCTTGATTTAGTCCGTCTGGTGACTGGGCGCTCAGTGAAGGAGGTCGCGGGAATGGTCTCTGAGGTTCTGGCCTTGCCTGAAGTACAGGATAAACCCGCTATGCCAGCCAGGAAAAAGGTGGCGGGAAAAGAGACCGGAGCAGACCGCTATCAGAAACTTAAAAAGTTGTCTCAAAACGGTGAATCAGCCTATCTGACCGGAAAGGGATTGCAGGGTTACTCTTTACCGCTTCTTACTGCTGCCATCAATCTGGCGGGGATGACTTTTCCAGCCGGGTCGCTGCTGCTGCCTTTAACTGACATCACCGGGAATGTTACAGGCGGTCAGCTTATTAACTCTGATGGTGATAAAAGTCTTTTACCCGGCAGTCAGCTGTCAGGTGCTTTTATTGCCGTGGCTGATGTTCCGTCTGATGCTCCAGAACAGGTCATTATCACTGAAGGATATGCCACTGCGTTGACGGTCAGCCTCCTGGCTGACGGTTGGATCGTTGCTGCCATTGCGGCCACAAATTTGGTGAAGGTTGCGGAGCAAATCCGCATTCGATGGCCTGACACCCGGATTATCCTGGCTGGAGATAACGATCTTGTTGACGGGAAAGAGAACACTGGCCGGGTATGGGCTGAAAAAGCCGCGAAAGCCGTAGATGGTTGGGTAACGCTTCCTCCGGTACGTCATAAAGCCGACTGGGATGATTATCGTCAGGAAACCGGGAAGGAAAGGGCGCGTGAAGCCTTCAGGGAGGAAATGACGTTGCACGGAAAAGGGCAAACCAGATTGCCGCAGGGGTTCAGGCTCACGAAAGAATATTTGTGGTACGACAAGCTGGTGAACAAATCAGATGGTGATACTGAGATCCGTAATATCAAGATTTGCAGTCCGCTGCGTGTGACTGCTATCACCAGCGATGCTGACGGCAGTAATTATGGCCGTCTGCTGGAATGGGAGGACACCAACGGCATTAGCCGAAAATGGGCAATGCCGATGGAAATGCTGGGTGGTAGCGGAGAGGAACTGCGGCGCGTACTGCTGGTCAATGGGCTTTCTTATATCAATATTAACGGGATGGCCAGAGCGCACCTGATGGAATACATCTCCCTGTGCAAGCCCGACAGAAAAGTGACCTGCGTGAATAAAACAGGCTGGCATGGCGGCGTTTATGTTCTTCAGGATGAAGTGATCGGCAGAGAGTCACAGTCTGTCATTCTCCAGACTTCCAGCGTTCAGGGGCGTGATTTTCGTGTTATGGGCACTACGGAAGAATGGCGGGAAAATATAGGCCGCTATTGCGTCAATAATGCCCGACTGGCGTTTGCTGTAAGCCTGGCATTCGCCGCGCCGCTTCTGAAGCTGGTTGGTATCAGTGGCGGCGGTTATCACCTGAAAGGTGAATCTACAGACGGTAAAACCACGACCATGAAAGTTGCCGCTTCGGTGTGTGGCGGCACGGATTTCTGGCACACATGGCGCGCTACTGGCAACGCGCTGGAAGGAACGGCCAGCCGCCGCAATGATGCCACGCTGATGCTTGATGAAATCCGCGAAGTGGACGGCAGAGAGGCGGGAAATATAGCTTACATGCTGGCGAACGGCCAGGGTAAAGCCCGCGCCCGAACAGATGGATCGGTACGTGAAACAAACCGCTGGAATTTGCTGTTTCTCTCCACAGGAGAGCTCTCACTGGTAGAGCACGCCGCCAATGCCGGGGAGAGAACCTATGCTGGGGTTGAAGTGCGCATGATCCAGATCCCGAGTGATTCAGGTAAACATGGTGTATTTGAAGAACTGCACGGCTTCAGCGGTGGTAAAGCACTGGCGGAGCATCTGGAACACGCCGTTATTCATCATCATGGATCACCCTTCCGGGACTGGCTGCATTGTCTGACAGCCGATCTCCCGGAACTGACCAGCCAGGCGAAAGCGCTGCTGAAAGACTACACCCGCAGGCTGACGCCAGCAGATGCAGGAAATCAGGTTGGGCGTGCCGTTACCCGTTTTGCGCTGGTTGCAATGGCCGGAGAACTGGCCACACAAGCCGGGATAACCGGATGGCCTGAAGGTGAGGCGTTCAGGGCTGCTGAATGCTGTCTGGCTTCATGGATGGCTGACCGTGGGCATACTGCGAACCAGGAGGATAAAACCGCGCTGGAGCAGGTTCGGGATTATATGACCCGTAACCAGTTCAGCCGCTTTGCTGACTGGCACGACGACAAGAACCGTCCACTGTCGATGATGGGGTTCAGGAAAGTGGACAAGGGCGACAACGTGACAGAATCCACTGTGACCTTCTACGTATTGCCATCTGGCTGGAAAGAAATTTGTAAAGGGTTCGATTCGCGAAAGGTAGCCAGATTATGTGTCGAGGCGGGCTGGCTGAAAGCCGGGGAAGACGGAAGAACGCAAAACAGCGTTCGCCTGCCAGAAATAGGGCTTAAGCGCGTGTACCAGTTTAATACGCAAGTACTGGGTAGCGCCGATCCCGAATAGTTATCGCGTGAGTCTTATTTTTATGAGGTAACACTGGTAACAGAGGTAACAGGCAGTAATGACGAGGCTTGCCACTGTTACCAGTCAGAAATATCCACTGGTAACAGTGGTAACAAAAATCAGTGTGTTACCACGCGTTACCTCTTGATTTGGCTCACTGGTAACAGATTAATTTCAATTAAATCAACGATGTTACGCGTGTTACCAGTGTTACACGTTCAGAACAAGAGGGAGGGAACCAAAATCCCTTCTTCTGGGAGGCAACAGAGGTTTAGCTATGCGAGTGATGAAAATTTACTGCCCGGAGTGTATGTCTGCGGCAACGGTGAGGAAAACAAACCGAAAGCACCCTAAATTATCAGATGTGTACTGTTATTGCTCAAATGTGGAATGTGGGCATACGTTTGTGATGAACGTTTCCTTCTCACACACGATTAGTCCCAGCGCTTTGAGCGGCCAGGGACGGATTAAAGAGCTAATGGATGCCCTGCCACCGGACGAGCGACAAAAAGCATTAGAACTTCTGTTGGCAGCCAAAGAGAGCCACTGAACGGTTCGCCGGGAGTAACTAAAATTTTCCCGGCTTCGGTTCATTAAATTTCAGTTGCTTAAGAAAAAATGTCTATAAGAATCAGTTTGTTAAATTTTAAGTGTGCCGTCAGTTCCCATGAAAAATCTCACCTAAAATTTTAAATCTCTTTACTATCATTAGCTTAATTCAAGTGGTTACGATGTTTGAGTAAAGCTAAACTGAAAAAAGCTGAAATTCTTTTCACTCTTTTCAGTTCACTGCTCGCTGTAAATCCCCAGTTGTGGCGCGGTCTGGCGCTATCATTTGTAAAAAATCCCAACTGAAAAATTTTTGCGATCTGAAAACCGCAGGCGGGTGCGGTGTAGTGCGATTTTGGTGATCCGGTCACAATTTTGGTAGGTACTGAGAAAAATAACTGCAAACCCTTGAAACTCATAACGTCAATGATAATATCTTATCAGCGCAAACGTACCGTTTGCCTGCGGCAGTCAAAGTTTATAGTTTCTTAGCTTCCGCTCTCGCAGTGTACATGTGAGAGCGCCTGTGCAAACGTACAGGCTGGAACGGAACCCCCACAAAGCCTGGCCGGCAACGATGGGGCTGTAGCCGTCCTCAATTGCGTCCGGTCAAAGAATAGGGGCAGTTGCTAAGGGCTTTTGACGAAAGCATCCCTATTCTTTTGCCCTCTTGAGCATGAGGGAGGCCGGATGTAATTTTGATTTCTGAGCATGGAAAGTTATCATGATTACTGATATTCCGATAAAAAAACCAAACACAAATTCTTTGCGATCTTTGCACTCTTTAAGTTCTTGCTTGAATATTTCTCTTTCAGATTTAAATGAAGCTCGTGAGATGCCTTCACATTTGAGATATAAAAAGAAACAAGTAAAAAAAATAAATGGAGATTCTCGAGACGTTTATGACCCTCATCCTTTAATTAGACGTATACAAAAAAGAATTAACAATAGAATATTTAAAGAACTGATCATTTGGCCTGGCTTTATATATGGCTCAGTCCCAACCAACAAAGAAGAGAAAAAAGCAGGCATTGAACGGCATTATATTGCATGCGCAAAACAACATTGCAATGCTAAGACCATACTTAAAGTAGATATTAAGAATTTTTTTGATAACATACATAGAGATATTGTTTATTCCATATTTCAGCGTGTTTTCAAATTTAAAGGCGAAGTTCTTAACTATTTGACGGATATCTGTTGCTATGATCATAAAATCGTTCAAGGAGCGTTAACCTCAAGTTATATTGCTTCATTGTGTCTTTTTGATCTTGAGCATAATGTTGTAAATCGGGCCAGAAGAAAACAATTAGTTTACACTCGGTTGGTTGATGATATTACTGTTTCTTCAAAGTTAGTTGGTTACAATATGAATCAGATATTGGAACATATCAAATCCATGTTGGACGAAAAAGATTTGCCTTTAAATGAGGATAAAACTCAGGTTCATAACATTTCTACTGAGTCTTTGAAAGTTCATGGGTTGCGTATTTCTTTTAATGAACCTCGTTTACCTTCTGATGAGGTAGGGCGAATTAGAGCTTCTGTCCATAATTTAGAGCAGTTAGCGAAAAAAAATAACTCCATTACAAGCATAGCATATCGACTTGAATACAATAGGTGTGTGGGTAGGGTAAATAAGTTAGGGCGAGTCAAGCATGGGAAGTATAAAATACTCTCCGCGAAGTTAAAATTGATACAGCCCAAGGCAGCAAAAAGGGATATTGATAAAATTGAAAGGGCTGTACAATTCTTAGAAAATTCTTATAAAGGTGGGAATTCTCAGAAAGACTATTATAAAAAGAAGTATGACCTGGCATTTTTTAATTTAATCATTCTAAGAAGAACTGCGGGGTTCGTTTCAATCGCAGATGGTTTTAAAAAACGACTTGAAAAGGTTAAGTATTAATGATTGGCTTTAATAAGCTCAGGGATGACTTTAAAGCTATGAATATGTCGTTCTATTTTCTTTATAGAGACATTTCTAGCGTAATATCACAATTACTTAGCAGCATTTGGGGATTTGTCACTTTAATCTTCAAAAGAGGTACAAACCAAGGTTCTTTGATAAGTCTTGAAAGAAGTTGGATTAGAGTCATTAAAAGATTTAAATGTGTATTTAAACGCGTCATAGCTCTCTTTATCACTTTGGTTATTTTTATAGTTAGTACACCTTTGTTTTTGATTAAGTTACCATTAGTATGGCTCGGCAAACTACTTGATCGTATACCATTGGGTGACTTTGGCCGGGATAAAGAGATAAGAGGATTGATTTTAACTATTATCTCTGTATTTGTTATAGGTGTTTTTTGTAGTGCAGTTGTTTCTGTTCTCACTATTTATAGTGAAAAACTCTATCAGAAAGACATTTGTTTTACTGATAAGTGTGTAACAACTTTTTTGACGCATTTTAATAGTGTGTCTATTATTCTTCAGTCTGCTGCATGGTTAATTACATTAATTAGTACTATTGGCGGTATTGGTATTGCATTAATGACTTATAAAACTGGTGTGAAAAACAGTAACTTGACTAATCATATTTCACATTTGAATATGTTCAGGGATTACGTAAATGCTGAAATATCGAAAAGGAAATTTATATCACCAGACAAAGTAAATATATATAAGTGGTACAGTCTGATTTTTCCTTATTCAAAAAAAGGTGATGTCTCTATATCGCTCCAGTATAAAAATAAGATTGAGAAAATAATTGAGGTCATTACTGATGCAAATAATAAGATAACAGATCCATCTGGAAAATATGTCTATACTCATCATCAAGTCAGTATGTTGGATGCTATTGGATTGCTTGGGGTGAAGATTAGTACAGGTCCAAAGAATGAGTTTGTTTTAATAGAAGAACAGGTGTTTGAGTTAATAGATTGTATAAATTTAACATTCACAGATATAAATATTGAATTATCCAGTGTAAAAAGAGCATATGTTTGAAGCTATTTATAAATAGAATCAGCATAAGATTGGAGCATCCTTCGTCTTGCTACTAAATATTGCGCATGATTATAGGTCCCACGTATAGAGTTTTTATCAACATGCGCAAGCTGCATTTCTATCCAGGCGCTTTCAAAACCATGCTCATGCAAAATAGTGCTCATAGTATGTCTAAAACCGTGGCCCGTTAAGCGGCCATGATAGCCGAGTAACTTTATCACTTTGTTGATGCTCGCTTCACTTATTGGTTTCCTGACATCATTGCGGCCAGGAAAAACGAGGCTGTAATTCCCAGTAATGGCTTGCAACTGCTTCAGAATACCCAGTGCCTGAGTAGATAATGGAACCAGATGAGGACGGCGTTTCTTCATGCGCTCTTTGGGGATTTCCCATAAGGCATTTTCTAAATCAAATTCAGCCCATTCTGCTGCACGCAGTTCGATTGTACGTACACCTGTTAGCATCAGCAGCTGTGTAGCGTACTTGGTTACTAAACTGCCTTGATAGTTCTCCAGATCACTAACAAAAGCAGGCAATTCACTTTCTGTCAGGAACGGGAAATGTTGCTTTTGGGGCTTGTTGAGCGCAATGGCTAAATCAGGTGCAAAGTTATATTTGGCCCGGCCAGTGGCGACGGCATAACGTAAAACCTCACCACAACGGCGGCGGATCTTACTGGTTTGCTCCAAAGCACCCCTTTTCTCAATCTTTTGCAGAACGGTAAGCAGCTCCAGCGGTTCAAGCTGTTCGATTGGACGTTGGCCGATAAAAGGGAAAATGTCCTTTTCCATGCAATTGAGAACTTCTTTTGCGTACCCTTCTGACCACGTGGCTTTTTTTGAACCATGCCATTCCCTTGCTACAGATTCAAAGCTGTTCTCATGTGCAAACTGCAACGCAATTTTTTCAGCCTTTCTGGCCTCGCTAGGGTTGATCCCTTTGGCCAACATCGAACGAGCTTCATCACGTTTAGCACGCGCTTGTGCAAGCGATACATCGCCGTATACGCCGAAGGAAATCATCTTGGGCTTTCCTGCAAAGCGGTAACGATAGCGCCAACCTTTACTGCCAGTGGTGTCAATAAGTAGTGATAAACCCATACCATCGTTCAATGTGTAGGGCTTATCCTTTGGTTTTGCGCGTTTTATTTGGATGTCAGATAGCAGCATGTGTATAGAAAAAAGATCGAACTCAGTTATACACAATCTTATACGCAAAAATGTATAGATTCCATTAGAAATAATGGCACCTTATTGGACGAGTGATATTAGCTATGGGGTTTTAAATCAGTGAGTTATGGAGTTTCTTAGACTTACTGAGAGTTGGAAATGGTGTCCCCTGCAGGAATCGAACCTGCAACTAGCCCTTAGGAGGGGCTCGTTATATCCATTTAACTAAGGGGACGAAGCGGCAAGAGTATAGCGTTATTTACACTTTTCGTTAAGCGCATTGCCGCCTGACTGGTCAAAGAGTCACCGTTCACGCCGATTTTTCGGCAGTTTTATCCTTTTTTTCCTGAGCCTTAAGCTCGGCCTTACGCTTGTTGGACATGTCGTTACGGATTTGCGCATGGCTCAGCAGCGCAAAGATAAAGGTCCCGCCACAAATGTTGCCTGCGAGGGTAGGCAGGGCGAACGGCCAGAAAAAGTCGCTCCAGTGGAGTGTGCCGTTAAATACCAGATAAAGGATTTCAACAGTTCCGACAACAATGTGTGTGGTATCGGCGAGTGCGATAAGCCAGGTCATCAGGATAATTACCACGATTTTCGCGCTACCCGCTGACGGGAACATCCAGACCATAGTGGCGATGATCCAGCCGGAAATTATGGCATTAGAGAACATTTCAACCGGCGTGTTTTTCATCACATCCATGCCAATTTTCACAAATGCGTCGCGGGTCGGTTCATCAAATATTGGCATATACTCGAATGCCCAGGCGGCTATGCCCGTACCGATCAGGTTCCCCAGCAGCACGACGCTCCACAGGCGCATCAGTAAACCGAAATTACCGAGGGTCGGATTTTGCATGACGGGCAGTACGGCAGTGACGGTATTCTCCGTAAAAAGCTGCTGTCGCGCCATAATGACGATAATAAAGCCGAACGTGTAGCCTAAATTTTCAAGCAAAAACCCGCCCGGTACGCCTTCCAGCTGAACGTGAAATATCCCTTTGGCGAGCAGAGAGGCACCCATCGACAGACCGGCTGCAATGGCTGACCACAGCAGGGCCATCGCGTCGCGCTCCATCTCTTTTTCCCCGTCCTGGCGAATATGCTCATGAATAGCCATGGCGCGCGACGGCAGGCGCTCTTCATCGACTTCTATCTCTTCTCCCCGGTCTTTCTCCTCGCTTTCAATCTCATGTTCCTCTTTGCTTTCACCAATTTTCTCTTCGCTAATGTCTTTCATAACAGCTCCTTCGGGGTAATTGCTCATTTAAGCGTAGCGGCTTTTAGCGCTTTCCCCGTGGGGATGCTCTTAAATTGCTGAAAATGGCAATAAAGGTGAGACATCTCTTTCAAAGCCAATATAAAATTGCCAGCGAAACGAATTCCGAAAGACAGGCTATGCTGAAATTAGCGTGATGACGCGAGCGGGTCGACATTGTCCTCGTAGACATCGGTAAGCGTGCTGTTACAATCACTTGCACGTTTCAGGCGGAGCATCACCGGCTCCGTCACAGATGGCATTCAACGATAGCCATATTGAACAGGGAGAAATTTATGAAGCTTCGGCTGTCGGCGCTTGCGCTGGGCGTAACAATGCTTGTGGGCTGCGCCAGCTCTGGCGAGCAAACGGGACGCTCCGATCCTCTCGAAGGATTTAACCGTTCAATGTACAGCTTTAACTATAATGTGCTGGATCCATATCTGGTTCGTCCGGTTGCCGTGGCATGGCGTGACTATGTTCCGCAGCCGGCGCGTAACGGGCTGAGCAACTTTACCAGTAACCTGGAAGAGCCAGCGGTTATGGTCAACTACTTCCTTCAGGGCGACCCGTATCAGGGGATGGTGCATTTCACCCGCTTCTTCCTGAACTCCCTGCTGGGTATGGGCGGCTTAATTGATGTCGCAGGCATGGCGAACCCGAAATTACAGCGTGAACAGCCGCACCGTTTCGGCAGCACGCTGGGTCATTATGGCGTAGGTTATGGTCCGTATGTGCACCTGCCATTCTACGGCAGCTTTACCGTGCGTGATGATGGCGGCGACATGGTGGATACGCTGTATCCTGTACTGTCATGGCTCACCTGGCCGCTGTCGATTGGTAAATGGACCGTGGAAGGAATTGAAACGCGTGCGCAACTGCTGGATTCTGATGGTCTGCTGCGTCAGTCTTCCGATCCGTACATCATGGTGCGCGAGGCCTACTTCCAGAACCATGACTTTATTGCCAACGGCGGTAAGCTGAAGCCGGAAGATAATCCGAACGCGAAAGCCATCGAGAACGAATTAAAAGATATCGATTCGGAATAAAAAAAAGGTGAGCAATGCTCACCTTTTTTAATCGTGTTGGGATTAGAACGCGTAGTTGAAGTTGGTACCAAACAGCCAGGCTTTACCTTCAGAGGAAAACTCGTACGGGCCTTCCTGGAAGGTCACCTTCTGGCCATGCATGTACGACACGCCCGCGTCGATAGAGGCATTCTCGTTGAACGCGTAGGTTGCCCCCGCACTCACCCAGAAACGGTCCTGATCCGGAATGGAGATAGAACGTTTATCGGCCGGTACCGGGCTGTCATCAAATGCCACGCCGGTACGGAACGTCCAGTTGTCATCCATATAATAGGTCGTACCAAGCGCGATACGGTAAGCATCGTGGAAGCTTTCGTCTTTATAGAACAGCGTCTGGCCGTTGCTGCCGGTGGCTTTAAGCTCCTCGAACTGGCTCCAGCTGGTATACGCGAGGCTGTAGTGAATTGCCCACTGCGGCGCAACGCGGTTATAACCTGACACTTCCCACATTTCTGGCAGATGCAGCGACAGTGAACCCGGTACGGTTTGATTCGAGGTACCCCATGGAATGGTGGTGCCCGCGCCTGGGACCATACCGTTGACTGGGCTCAGGATGCCGCTTTTGTAATCGCCATCGAAATCAATTTTCACTTCTGAGCGATAGGTCAGACCCCAGCGGTTGTTTTTATCCAGTTCATACAGGATACCGGCGTTCCAGCCGTAACCCCATTCATCACCTTTAAGGCTGGCAATTTTATTGCTGTTTTTCGGCAGTGCAGCAGTTTGCTCCCCGGAGTAACGCTCGATTTTTGCATCGGCGTAGACAGCATCAAAGCCCAGACCAAAGCTCCAGTTATCGTTCAGACGATATGCGCCGCTCAGGTTGAGGTTCAGGGTCGTCAGGTCGGTTTTACCGCCGTATTCCCCGGCCGGATAGTTGTTATTGAACTCCGTTGCCAGGCCATAGTTAGAGGTGACAGAGGCACCCCAACCAAACTGTTCATTGATTGGCGCAACAAAGTGCAGGTTAGGCACCCACGCGGTCGGCGCAATGTTATCCGCCTTCAGATCTGCGCCGGTGAACTGAGATTTGCCAGAAATGTTGACATCAGGATCGATGTAAACCGCACCGGCAGAGAAGGTAGGGCGATCAAACATCATGATCAGTGCCGGGTTACGACTCGCGTTGCCTGCGTCATCGGCAATCGCACCTTCCCCGGAATACGCACGGCCAAGGCCAGAGGAAGAAAATTCGTTTAACTGGAAGCCCGCTGACCAGGCGGACGTTGAGACGATTGCCACTGCAACTGCTAAAGCAGTTTGTTTGAACAGGGTTTTCTGGCTCATGACCATAACCTCATTGAGTTATTTTTATTCAATAATTGTTACATACCGTAACAGGAGCGCGAAGTGTAGGGTCTGAGGTATGACTTACAAATCAGACCAGTGGCGAGAGTATAGGTCTGACCAGCTGGGATGTTGCAAGTTTGTTTATTAATATTTTCAGATATGTTTCTTGAAACGAGATCTGGTTGGCAAAATTGTGACCAGTGCGATTCCTCTGAAAAGGGGAATTTTGTTTTAGATCATTTTTTAGTGTGATATTGCTCACTTATCCGATTTTGCGCCATTAACGGCTGGAGGGGGCTCGTCCGGGGGCGTAAAATAGACGCATCGTGTTTATCTCGCGCCCTGCGCGAATACAGAGGAAATTGAGCTATGAGTAAATGCAGTGCTGATGAAACCCCGGTTTGCTGCTGTATGGATGTTGGCACCATTATGGACAACACCGATTGCACCGCCTCTTACAGCCGCGTATTCCCTAACCGCGCTGAAGCGGAAGAGACGCTGGCCGCGCTGGGCCAGCGCGCGCGTGAAGTCGAATCTGATCCGTGTGAAATCAAATCCACCTTCACGGAAGTGGAAGGCGGCGTGCGGCTGGATATCGACTTTGTGTTCGCCTGCGAAGCAGAAACGCTGATCTTCCAGCTGGGCCTGCGTTAATACTTTTTGCACGGGCTTACGATCGTGTAGGCCGGGTAAGGCAACGCCGCAACCCGGCAACAAACCGCATAAATGCCTCTGCCATGCAGGGGCATTTTCTTTTTCTTCTCTGTGCCTTAGCTCGCAATTTTTCGCTTCCCCGATTGGCTCAATGTAAAAAAATAGTTAAGACTATTATCAGGTCAGACCACTTAATGTGTGCGCAAAATTTTTTTACAGGGGAGTGTTATGAGTCAGGCATTACCGCTTATCACCCGACACGGTGACCGCATTGCCATTGTCAGCGGGTTACGTACGCCGTTTGCGCGTCAGGCAACCGCGTTTCACGGTATACCGGCTGTCGATCTGGGAAAAATGGTGGTGGGGGAGATGCTGGCTCGCAGCGAGATCCCGCCAGAGGTTATTGAGCAACTGGTTTTCGGCCAGGTGGTGCAAATGCCGGAAGCGCCCAATATCGCACGTGAAATCGTGCTGGGCACCGGCATGAATGTTCACACCGACGCATACAGCGTCAGCCGCGCCTGCGCCACCAGTTTCCAGGCGGTGGCGAACGTGGCGGAAAGCCTGATGGCGGGGACCATTCGCGCGGGGATCGCCGGCGGCGCGGATTCCTCATCCGTACTGCCCATCGGCGTCAGCAAACAGCTGGCCCGCATCCTCGTGGATGCCAACAAAGCCCGGACCACCGGTGCGAAGCTCAAACTCTTCTCGCGTTTACGTCTGCGCGACCTCATGCCCGTGCCACCTGCCGTTGCTGAATACTCCACCGGCCTGCGTATGGGCGACACTGCCGAGCAGATGGCAAAAACCTACGGTATTACCCGCGAACAGCAGGATGCACTGGCGCATCGCTCGCATCAGCTCGCTGCGAAAGCCTGGTCGGAAGGCAAACTTGCCGACGAGGTGATGACGGCTTACATCCCGCCTTTCCGCGAACCGCTGGTGGAAGATAACAATATCCGTGGCACCTCGACGCTGGAGGATTACGCAAAACTGCGCCCGGCGTTTGATCGTAAACATGGCACCGTTACGGCGGCGAACAGTACGCCACTGACGGACGGTGCCGCCGCCGTGATCCTGATGACGGAATCCCGGGCGAAAGAGCTTGGCATCACACCGCTGGGCTATTTGCGTAGCTACGCCTTTACCGCCATTGATGTCTGGCAGGACATGCTGCTCGGTCCGGCCTGGTCCACGCCGCTGGCGCTGGACCGCGCAGGGCTGACGCTCTCCGATCTCACGCTGATTGATATGCATGAAGCCTTTGCCGCACAAACGCTGGCAAACGTGCAGCTTATGGCGAGCGAACGTTTTGCCCGCGACGTGCTGGGCCGTACGCATGCCACAGGCGAAGTGGATCAGAGTAAATTCAACGTGCTGGGTGGCTCTATTGCCTACGGTCATCCGTTTGCGGCGACCGGCGCGAGAATGATAACTCAGACTTTGCATGAGCTGCGTCGCCGCGGCGGCGGTTTTGGTCTCGTTACCGCCTGTGCGGCGGGCGGCCTGGGTGCAGCAATGGTTCTGGAGGCTGAATAATGGAAACGACATCTGCATTTAATCTGGCTGTTCGCCTTGATAACGTGGCTGTTATCACCATTGATGTACCCGACGAAAAGATGAACACCCTGAAGACCGAGTTCGGCGTTCAGGTGCGTGCGATGCTCAGACAGATCCGCGAAAACAAAGCGATACGTGGCCTGGTATTTATCTCGGCAAAGCCGGATAACTTTATTGCCGGGGCCGATATCAACATGATTGCCCGGGCGAAAAGCGCTCAGGAAGCAGAAGACCTGGCGCGTCAGGGGCAGCAGGTAATGGCGGAGATCCATGCGCTGTCGATACCCGTTGTCGCTGCGATCCACGGGGCCTGCCTGGGCGGTGGGCTTGAGCTGGCGCTGGCCTGTCACAGCCGCATTTGTACCGACGATGCGAAAACGGTACTCGGACTGCCGGAGGTTCAGCTTGGATTGCTGCCCGGTTCAGGGGGCACGCAGCGCCTGCCGCGTCTGGTGGGCGTCAGTACGGCGCTGGAGATGATTTTAACCGGTAAACAGCTGCGCGCCCGTCAGGCGTTAAAGGCGGGTCTGGTTGATGAGGTCGTTCCGCACGCCATCTTGCTTGAAGCCGCTGTTGAGCGGGCGCTGAAAGGTCGTCAGGCGAAACGCCCTCTGCCGGTGCGCGAGCGTATCCTCGCCGGGCCGCTGGGGCGCACGCTGCTGTTCAATATGGTGGGTAAAAAAACCGAGCAAAAAACCAAAGGGAACTATCCGGCAGCGACGCGCATTCTGAAGGTGATTGAAACCGGTTTATCGCAGGGCAGCAGCAGCGGTTATGCTGCGGAAGCGAAAGCCTTTGGCGAGCTGGCGATGACGCCGCAGTCGCAGGCGCTGCGCGGCATTTTCTTTGCCAGCACGGAGGTTAAAAAAGATCCGGGCAGTGAAGCTGAACCGGCTCCGCTGCGCGCCGTTGGCGTTCTGGGTGGTGGGCTGATGGGCGGCGGCATCGCATTTGTCACCGCCAGCAAAGGCAAATTGCCCGTACGTATCAAAGATATCAACCCTAAGGGTATCAACCACGCGTTGCAGTACAGCTGGCAGAACCTTGATCGCAAAGTGAAACGCCGCCATATCAAGGCCAGTGAGCGTGATAAAACCCTCGCGATGATCACTGGCGCCACCGACTACAGTGGGTTTGCACACCGCGATCTGGTGATTGAAGCCGTGTTCGAAGATCTCGCCCTTAAGCAGCAGATGGTGGCGGACGTTGAACAGCATTGCGCGCCGCACACCATTTTCGCGTCAAACACCTCGTCTTTGCCGATCGGCGACATCGCGGCGAAAGCCGTGCGCCCGGAGCAGGTGATAGGGCTGCACTATTTCAGCCCTGTCGAAAAAATGCCGCTGGTGGAGGTTATTCCACATGCCACAACCAGCCCGCAAACTATTGCCACCGTGGTGAAACTGGCGAAAAAACAGGGCAAAACCCCGATTGTGGTCGCGGACAAAGCCGGCTTCTACGTCAACCGCATTCTGGCGCCTTACATTAACGAAGCGATGCGGTTGCTGACGGAAGGGGAGAAAATTGAGCACGTCGATGACGCTCTGGTGAAGTTTGGTTTCCCCGTCGGCCCAATCCAACTTTTGGATGAGGTAGGAATTGATACGGGGACTAAAATTATCCCTGTGCTGGAAGCGGCTTATGGCGATCGTTTTGCGCCGCCTGCAAACGTTGTTTCTGCAATTTTGAAGGACGATCGCAAAGGCAGAAAAAATGAACGCGGTTTCTATCTTTACGCCGCGAAAGGGCGTAAAAGCAAGAAACAGATCGACCCTTCAGTTTATGCGCTTATTCCTGTTACGGGGCAGGGAAAACTGTCGGCGGTTCAGTGTGCTGAGCGCTGTGTGATGATGATGCTCAATGAAGCGGCGCGCTGCTTTGGTGAGCAGGTTATCAAAAGCGCGCGCGACGGCGACATCGGCGCCGTGTTTGGTATCGGTTTTCCGCCATTCCTTGGCGGCCCGTTCCGGTATATGGATACCCTCGGGGCGGGTGAAGTGGTTGCGATCCTGCAACGTCTGGCCTCGCAATACGGTCCACGGTTTACTCCGTGTGACGAATTATTGCAGATGGCGGAACGGGGTCAGACATTCTGGCCCGCAAGGGAAACTGATTGCGTAAACTGAAGTCAAAGAAGGGTAAATCCTGTGGTGAATGAACCTGTTCTGGCGAAATTGTAAACAGAGATTGACTATACTTACGCCATTGAGGTAAAAAACAGCGTTTCATTCACCGAATGGATCAGGCACAATGCCCGGCCATCGGGTTTTCTACCTCAGAGCATTAATCGCGGGTAGTTAACGCCGGTGATTCTGGTTAACAAAAGCGGTGCAATATGCAAGTTTTTATCATGCGTCACGGCGACGCGGCACTCGATGCCGCCAGTGACTCAGTACGTCCTTTAACCGTCTGTGGCTGTGACGAATCCCGTCAGATGGCGACGTGGCTTAAAGGTCAAAAAGTGGACATTGAACGCGTTCTGGTGAGTCCGTTCCTGCGGGCAGAACAGACGCTGGATGTGGTAGGGGAGTGTATGAACCTGCCATCCAGTGTGGATGTTCTCCCTGAACTCACGCCGTGTGGCGATGTCGGTCTTGTCAGTGCTTATCTTCAGGCGCTGTGCAATGAAGGTGTCGCTTCCGCACTGGTCATTTCCCACCTGCCGCTGGTCGGCTATCTGGTATCTGAGCTGTGCCCGGGCGAAACGCCACCGATGTTCACGACGTCCGCCATTGCCAACGTCACCCTCGACGAAACCGGCAAAGGGGTCTTTAACTGGCAAATGAGTCCGTGCAACCTGAAGATGGCAAAAGCCATCTGACGTGACGTGCGATATGGCGGGGTGCAGTGTGCCTCCCGCCATCCTGTCAGGGCAATTCTGGCGGCTGCCACTCCTCCACCTCAATCAATACCAGCAATGCGGCATCTCCGCCGTACTCTTTTGGCGCCTGATGAAAAGCCATCACGTGTGGATGCTGAGCCAGCCACAGCGGTGTCTGTTGCTTAAGAATATGTTTGCCGTGGCCGTGCATCACGCAGGCGCAAAAAACATGCTCGCGACGACATGCCGCGATCAACGCCCCCAGCTCCTGTTTCGCCTGCATCTGGGTCAACCCATGCAGATCGAGGAACAGCTCCGGCGAGTAATCTCCCCGGCGTAATTTTTTCAGTTCAAAATGGCTGACGTCTTCGCGCACGTATTTCACCGCACCCTGCGTATTTAGCAGCGGCTGAAACTCATCTGAAAAATAGTGGCTGTTATCGGCCTGCTCCTGGAGCAACCGTTTGACCGGTACCTCGCTGACTTTTTTACGCTGCGGGCGATGGACAATGGTGTCGTGCGTGATTTGACGCGTCCCGGTCATCAGCTGGCGGAATAGAGCCTGATCCTCCTCACTGAGCGATGTTTTCTTTTTCATTCGTCATTCTCATCTCGTATTTCCGATAGTGTACCCGACTAAACGCATTTTTTAACCTCAAGCGGTACGCGTCATTGCTGATTTATCGCCGTCTTCATGGCAAACTAGCCGCCGAAAATTATGCGAGCATGCCCTGGAGGAAAGAGTGGATAAAATTTTTGTCGATGAAGCAGTAAACGAGCTGCATACCATACAGGACATGTTGCGCTGGTCGGTTAGCCGCTTCAGCGCCGCCAATATCTGGTACGGACACGGTACCGACAATCCGTGGGATGAGGCCGTGCAGCTGGTGCTGCCGTCTCTCTACCTGCCGCTGGATATTCCGGAAGACATGCGCACCGCGCGCCTGACCTCCAGTGAAAAACACCGCATCGTTGAGCGCGTGATCCGTCGCGTAAACGAGCGCATTCCGGTGGCTTACCTGACCAACAAAGCCTGGTTCTGCGGCCACGAATTCTACGTTGATGAGCGCGTGCTGGTGCCGCGTTCGCCGATTGGCGAGCTGATCAACAACCATTTTGACGGCCTGATTAACCATCAGCCGCAGCACATTCTTGATATGTGCACCGGCAGCGGCTGCATCGCCATTGCCTGCGCGTACGCCTTCCCGGAAGCGGAAGTGGACGCCGTCGATATCTCCACCGACGCGCTGGCCGTCACCGAACACAACATTGAAGAGCACGGGCTGATTCATCACGTCACGCCTATCCGCTCTGACCTGTTCCGCGACCTGCCGACGCTGCAATACGACCTGATCGTCACCAATCCGCCGTACGTGGATGCAGAAGATATGTCCGACCTGCCGAACGAGTACCGTCACGAGCCGGAGCTGGGCCTGGCGTCAGGCTCTGACGGGCTGAAGCTGACCCGCCGCATCCTGGCCTGCGCGCCGGATTATCTGACCGACGACGGCTTTCTGATTTGTGAAGTAGGCAACAGCATGGTACATCTGATAGAGCAGTACCCGGATGTGCCGTTCACCTGGCTTGAGTTCGACAACGGCGGTGACGGCGTCTTTATGCTGACCAAGGCGCAACTGCTTGATGCACGCGAATACTTCAGCATTTACAAAGATTAATCCAGCGGGCTTCGGCCCGTTTCACAACGCTCAAACACAAACAACAACATCGGAGCCGTGATGGCAGGAAACAGTATTGGACAGGTATTCCGTGTGACCACCTTTGGCGAGTCGCACGGTCTGGCACTGGGTTGTATCGTTGATGGCGTCCCGCCAGGCATCGAACTGACCGAAGCCGATTTACAGCATGACCTTGACCGTCGTCGTCCGGGTACCTCTCGCTACACCACGCAGCGTCGCGAGCCGGACCAGGTCAAAATTCTCTCCGGCGTATTTGAAGGCCGTACCACAGGAACCAGCATTGGTCTGCTGATTGAAAACACCGATCAGCGTTCTCAGGACTACGGCGCGATTAAGGACGTTTTCCGTCCTGGTCACGCCGACTATACCTACGAACAAAAATATGGCTTTCGCGACTATCGCGGCGGCGGACGTTCTTCCGCGCGTGAAACCGCGATGCGCGTGGCGGCAGGGGCAATTGCCAAAAAATATCTCCAGCAGAAATTCGGCATCGTTATCCGCGGCTGTCTGTCCCAGATGGGCGACATTCCGCTGGCAATCAAAGACTGGGATCAGGTAGAGCTCAACCCGTTCTTCTGCGCCGATGCCGACAAGCTGGACGCGCTGGATGAGCTGATGCGTAGCCTGAAAAAAGAGGGCGACTCCATTGGTGCGAAAGTCACCGTGGTGGCCGACCGCGTGCCGGCTGGCTGGGGCGAGCCGGTATTTGACCGCCTTGACGCCGACATCGCCCACGCGCTGATGAGCATCAACGCGGTGAAAGGCGTTGAAATCGGCGACGGTTTTGACGTGGTCAAGCTTCGCGGCAGCCAGAACCGCGACGAAATCACGAAGGCGGGTTTCCAGAGCAACCATGCGGGCGGCATTCTGGGTGGCATCAGCAGCGGGCAGCAAATTATTGCCAATATTGCGCTGAAGCCAACGTCCAGCATTACCGTCCCGGGCCACACGATTAACCGCGCTGGCGATGAAGTTGAGATGATCACCAAAGGGCGTCACGATCCGTGCGTGGGGATCCGCGCGGTGCCGATCGCAGAAGCGATGCTGGCGATCGTGCTGATGGATCACTTCCTGCGCCAGCGCGCGCAGAATGCGGATGTGACGACCACCATTCCACGCTGGTAACTATGAAAAAAACCGCAATCGCTCTGCTGGCGCTGCTGGCCAGTGGAGCAAGCCTGGCCGCTACGCCGTGGCAGAAAATCACCCACCCGGTAGCGGGGAGTGCGCAGTCCATTGGCGCTTTCTCCAACGGGTGTATCGTAGGTGCGCAGGCGCTGCCGTTGCAGTCGGATACTTATCAGGTGATGCGTACCGATCAGCGCCGTTATTTCGGCCATCCTGACCTGCTGCTGTTTATTCAGCGTCTTGGCAACCAGGTGCATAACCTGGGGCTGGGGACGGTGCTGATTGGCGATATGGGGATGCCTGCCGGTGGTCGCTTCAACGGCGGTCACGCCAGCCACCAGACCGGACTGGATGTGGATATCTTCCTGCAATTGCCGAAAACGCGCTGGAGCTCAGCGCAGCTGCTGAAACCGCAGGCGCTGGATCTGGTCTCGGCCGACGGTAAACGGGTCGTCGCCTCGCGCTGGTCGCCGGAAATTTCCAGCATGATTAAGCTGGCGGCAGAGGATAACGACGTCACGCGGATCTTTGTTAATCCGGCCATCAAGCAGCAGCTTTGCCTGGATGCGGGAACGGATCGCGACTGGTTGCGTAAAGTGCGCCCGTGGTTCCAGCACCGGGCGCATATGCATGTTCGCCTGCGCTGTCCGGCGAACAGCCTGGAATGTGAAGATCAGCCGCTGCCACCGCCTGGCGATGGTTGTGGTTACGAACTGCAAAGCTGGTTTGAACCAGCCAAGCCTGGAACCTCTAAGCCTGAGAAGAAGACACCGCCTCCGCTGCCGCCTTCCTGCCAGGCGCTACTGGATGAGCATGTACTTTAATGGATAATTTCGTCGATCTGTTCATGGTGTCACCGCTGCTGCTGGCGGTGCTCTTTTTTGTTGCGATGTTAGCCGGATTTATCGATGCCCTGGCGGGCGGCGGCGGGTTGCTCACCGTTCCGGCGCTGCTGGCGGCAGGCATGAGCCCTGCCCAGGCGCTTGCCACCAACAAACTCCAGGCGTGTGGCGGTTCGCTCTCCTCGTCGCTCTATTTCATCCGGCGCAAAGTGGTGAATCTCGCCGATCAGAAGCTCAATATCCTGATGACGTTTATTGGCTCAACGGCGGGTGCGCTGCTGGTCCAGCACGTACAGTCCGACATTCTGCGCCAGATCCTGCCGCTGCTGGTTATCTGTATCGGCCTCTATTTCCTGCTGATGCCAAAGCTCGGGGAAGAAGATCGACAGCGTCGTCTTCACGGCCTGCCGTTTGCGCTGATTGCCGGTGGCTGCGTCGGTTTTTACGATGGCTTCTTTGGCCCGGGGGCAGGTTCGTTTTATGCGCTGGCATTCGTGACGCTGGCCGGGTTTAACCTCGCCAAATCCACCGCCCACGCCAAAGTCCTCAACGCGACCTCCAACGTTGGCGGTCTGCTGCTGTTTATCATTGGCGGCAAGGTTATCTGGGCAACCGGGTTTGTGATGATGGCAGGGCAGTTTTTGGGCGCGCGCGCAGGCTCGCGTCTGGTATTAAGCAAAGGGCAAAAGCTGATCCGCCCGATGATTGTTGTCGTCTCTGCGGTGATGAGCGCCAAACTTCTTTATGACAGCCATGGACAGGAGATCCTCACCTGGTTGGGGATGAACTAATGAACAGTACGCATAACTACGAACAGCTGATTGAGATCTTCGATAGCTGTTTTGCTGATGATTTTAATACCCGTCTGATTAAAGGCGACGACGAACCGATCTATCTTCCTGCTGATGACGAGGTTCCGTATAACCGCATCATCTTTGCCCACGGCTTTTACGCCAGCGGTTTGCACGAAATTTCGCACTGGTGTATCGCCGGGAAAGCGCGTCGCGAGCTGGTGGACTTTGGTTACTGGTACTGCCCGGACGGGCGCGACGCCACCACCCAGGGGCAGTTCGAAGATGTGGAGGTGAAACCTCAGGCGCTGGAATGGCTGTTCTGCGTAGCGGCGGGTTTCCCGTTCAACGTAAGTTGTGACAACCTCGAAGGCGACTTCGAGCCAGACCGTATCGTCTTCCAGCGCCGCGTTCATGCGCAGGTGATGGAATATCTTGAGAAAGGCATCCCGGCACGTCCGGCACGCCTGATCGAGGCTTTACAGAATTATTACCACACGCCGGAGATCACGGCGGAATGCTTCCCTTGGCCGGAAGATCTTTAACAGAGGAAAGAAGATGATCGCAGAATTTGAATCACGCATTCTGGCGTTAATTGATGACATGGTGGAACACGCCAGTGATGATGAGCTGTTCGCCAGCGGTTATCTGCGTGGTCACCTGACGCTGGCTGTAGCCGCGCTGGAAGCCGGGGACGATCACTCTGCCGACGCCGTTCACGCGGAAGTCACTCGCAGCCTGGAAAAAGCCATTCTGGCCGGGGAACTCTCTCCGCGCGACCAGTCTTTAGTGCTGGGCATGTGGGACAATTTGTTCCAGCAGGCGAAAGCGAAGTAAGTGTATCACCGCCCTCTCCCACAGGGAGAGGGCGGGGGTGAGGGCACCAGACCGCACCCTACTTGACCATTTTCCCCTTCAGCAATTTCCGCACCCACAGTCGGTTTGGATTCAGCCCCGCGAGCGTAACCCTGTCCAGCGGAACCGGCTCGTCGCTCATTTGCGCGGCTAACGCTTCAGCCAGCAGCGGCGCGGAGCACAATCCCCGCGAGCCTAAGCCACCCAGCATAAACAGCTCGGGATGAACGGGCGCGCTTACCGCCGTTTCTTTGTTGTCAGCAAGATCCTGATAGACTTCAAGCGTGGCGTCATAGTCCGGCACGTTTCCCGCCATCGGCAGGTGATCGCGGGTCGCGCAGCGTACGCCGCAGCGCGCCTGACCCTCACTGACATCCACCTCTTTTGCCCACGACGCATCCGGGAAACAGTCGAGCAGGCGCTGGCGGTTTTGCTGCTGATCCGCTTCGCTGTACTGCATATCTGTTTCACCGCGATGGTAGCTGGCACCGATGCAGTGATGGCCGTTGGACGGATTTTGCGGCGTCAGGTAGCCGTCGTAACACAGCACCTGACGCAGTTTGCTCAGTTGGGGGGCGGCAGGAATATGGCTCACCTGGCCGCCGACCGGATAAACCGGCAATGATGCTGTCTGGGTAAACTTGCTGATATGATGCCCGTTGGCCAGCACAACGCTGGCATGCTGGGCCTCTTTGCCGTCAGCGAAACGCAGTTTCCAGTGCGCAGTGCGGCTTAGCGATTGAACCTTATGGGCATAATGCACTGTCAACCCACACGACTGCCCGAGGGCTATCGCCGCAGAAGTCAGTTCAGCCGGACACAGCCAGCCGCCGAGTGGATACTGAATACCCCCGCAGCCGGTGTCGACGCCAGCGGTCTCAGCAACCTGCTGTGCCGTCACTGCATGGGCGATGGCCTCCGGCAGACCCAGCGACAGCATTTGTGTGATTTTCAGCTGGCTCTTCTCGTCCCAGCCGAGCTGCGTCACGCCGCACCAGTTGTGGTCGAACGCAACCGGCAGGCTATCGTAAAGGCGGCGAGCAAACGTAAACGCCGCCGGGAAGAACTGGAACAGTGCCGGATCGTGTGAACTTAATAAGGGATAAAGCGCGCCCTGACGGTTGCCTGATGCGCCCGTCGCCGGCGCCTCGTCAGCGCAGTAGAGCGTCACCTGCCAGCCACGGTGCAGCAGCGCCAGCGAGAGCAGGGCGCTGGCGATACCCCCGCCCACAATGGCGACCTCACGCGAGGTGCTGGCGCGACGGGCAAACCAGGGGGCCTGCGCCGGGATCGCCAGATCCTGTTCCATCACCCCGACCAGCATGTCGCGTTTGCGGCCAAAGCCTTTGGTTTTCCGCATGGTAAACCCCGCCTCCTGCAACCCACGGCGAACAAATCCCGCCGAGGTGAAGGTAGCAAGCGTCGCGCCCGGGCGCGCCAGACGTGCCATGGCGCTGAACAGGTGCGGGCTCCACATGTCCGGGTTTTTGGCGGGCGCAAAACCGTCCAGGAACCAGGCGTCCACCTTCTGATTCATTGAGTCATCAAGCTTATCGGTCAGGTCATTAATGTCGCCAAGCCACAGGTCGAGCGTGACGCGTCCGTCGTCCAGAATCAGACGATGACAGCCACCGATAGCCGGAGGCCACTGGGCCTGAAGCTGTTCCGCCCAGTGGGTAAGCTCCGGCCAGCGCTGATGGGCAAGCCGCAGATCGTGCGCGGTAAGCGGAAATTTTTCGAAACTGATGAAATGTAATCTTTGTAAGGTAGCCTCGGGGTGTGCAGCGCGAAACTGGTCGAACGCCTGCCAGAGGGTCAGAAAATTCAGCCCGGTGCCGAAACCGCTCTCCGCTACGACAAACAGGCTGCGCGGATGCTCAGGGAAGCGGGTGCTGAGATGATTTCCTTCGAGGAAGACATAGCGCGTCTCTTCCAGTCCGTTATCATTAGAAAAGTAGACGTCATCAAAATCTCGGGAAACAGGTGTACCCTCAGTGTTGAATTCGAGGTTGGCAGGTTGTATGGCGTTTTGTTTCACGTAAGTTACTCGTCCGACAGGCAGTGGCACGATCTTAGCGATGTGAGCCCATCGGTGCAAATTTCCACAGAAAATGGCTGATCGGACTTGTTCGGCGTACAAGTGTACGCTATTGTGCGACTCGAAACTTTTTATAGTGCGACTTACAGAGGTATTGAATGAAACGTGCAGTGATTACTGGCCTGGGCATCGTTTCCAGCATCGGTAATAACCAGCAGGAAGTCCTGGCATCTCTGCGTGAAGGACGCTCCGGGATCACTTTCTCTGAAGAGTTTAAAGATTCTGGAATGCGTAGCCACGTATGGGGTAACGTTAAACTGGACACCACCGGTTTAATTGACCGTAAAGTGGTTCGTTTCATGAACGATGCCTCTATCTACGCCTATCTTTCCATGCAGGAAGCGATCAAGGATTCTGGTCTGAGCGAAGACGCTTACCAGAACAACCCACGCGTGGGCCTGATTGCAGGCTCCGGCGGTTCCTCTAAAGCTCAGGTGTTCGGTGCTGACGCCATGCGCAGCCCGCGCGGCCTGAAAGCGGTCGGTCCATATGTTGTGACCAAAGCCATGGGTTCAGCGGTTTCCGCGTGCCTGGCAACGCCGTTCAAAATCCACGGTGTGAACTACTCCATCAGCTCCGCATGTGCGACCTCCGCACACTGTATCGGTAATGCGGTTGAGCAGATCCAGCTGGGCAAACAGGACATCGTATTTGCTGGCGGCGGCGAAGAGCTGGGCTGGGAAATGGCCTGTGAGTTTGACGCAATGGGCGCACTGTCCACCAAATACAACGAAACGCCAGACAAAGCGTCCCGTACTTATGACGCACACCGCGACGGTTTTGTTATCGCTGGCGGCGGCGGTATGGTTGTGGTTGAAGAGCTGGAACACGCGCTGGCGCGTGGCGCGCACATCTATGCTGAGATCGTGGGCTACGGCGCAACGTCTGACGGCGCTGACATGGTTGCTCCATCCGGTGAAGGCGCGGTGCGCTGCATGAAGATGGCGATGCACGGTGTTGATACTCCAATCGACTACCTGAACTCCCACGGCACCTCAACGCCGGTAGGCGACGTGAAAGAGCTGGGTGCGATCCGTGAAGTGTTCGGCGACAATAGCCCGGCTATCTCTGCAACCAAAGCCATGACCGGTCACTCTCTGGGAGCGGCGGGCGTGCAGGAAGCGATCTACTCTCTGCTGATGCTGGAAAACGGCTTTATCGCGCCAAGCATCAACATCGAAGAGATGGACGAGCAGGCGGCTGGCCTGAACATCGTGACCGAAACCACCGAACGTGAGCTGACGACCGTTATGTCCAACAGCTTCGGTTTCGGCGGCACCAACGCCACGCTGGTGATGCGTAAGCTGAAAGCGTAAGCGTTTGAAGGTATAGTAGAAGGGAGCCGCGCGGCTCCCTTTTTTATGCCTGAACACGGAGTTATGCATGAAGGCTGTTACCCCTGAGAAGAGCGCTCCTTCCGGGAACCTTTCCCTTTTCCGCATCGCCTTTGCGGTGTTTCTGACCTATATGACCGTTGGCCTGCCGCTGCCGGTGATCCCCTTGTTCGTTCACCAGGAGCTGGGCTATGGCAACACCATGGTCGGCATTGCGGTGGGCATTCAGTTTTTAGCGACGGTATTAACCCGGGGCTACGCCGGTCGCCTGGCGGATCAGCACGGCGCAAAACGCTCGGCGTTGCAGGGCATGTTTGCCTGCGGGCTGGCGGGGGGAGCCTGGCTGCTGGCGGCGCTGTTGCCGATAGATGCAGCGTATAAATTCGCGCTGCTGGTGGCAGGGCGTCTGATCCTCGGCTTTGGCGAAAGCCAGCTGCTGACCGGCACCCTTACCTGGGGAATGGGGCTGGTGGGGCCTGCGCGTTCCGGAAAAGTGATGTCCTGGAACGGGATGGCGATTTACGGCGCGCTGGCGGCAGGCGCACCGCTGGGGCTGCTGATCCACAGCCAGTTTGGTTTTGCGGCGCTGGCAGGCACCACCATGGTATTGCCGCTGCTGGCGTGGGCGTTTAACGGTTCGGTGCGTAAGGTGCCCGACCATAAAGGCGAGCGTCCTTCGCTGTGGAGCGTGGTGGGGCAAATCTGGCAGCCGGGGCTTGGGCTGGCGCTTCAGGGGGTGAGCTTCGCGGTTATTGGTACCTTTGTCTCCCTCTATTTCATGAGCCGCGGCTGGGCGATGGCGGGCTTTACGCTGACGGCCTTTGGCGGCGCGTTTGTATTGATGCGCGTGCTGTTTGGCTGGATGCCGGATCGCTTTGGCGGCGTGAAGGTGGCCGTGGCGTCACTTGTCATTGAGACCGTGGGTCTGGTACTGCTCTGGCAGGCAACCTCTGCATCCGTTGCGCTGCTGGGTGCGGCGTTAACCGGCTGCGGCTGCTCGCTGATCTTCCCGGCGCTGGGCGTTGAAGTGGTGAAGCGCGTGGCTCCGCAGGTGCGCGGCACGGCGCTGGGCGGCTATGCGGCGTTTCAGGATATCTCATACGGGGTCACCGGGCCGCTGGCGGGGCTGCTTGCAACGTCGTTTGGCTATCCTTCCGTCTTCCTGGCCGGTGCGGTGTCAGCGGTGGTGGGAATTGTGGTGACGCTGGTGGCGTTTCGCAGGTCGTAGTTTTTTGCCCGGTGGCGCTTCGCTTACCGGGCCTACAACCGCGCGAACCGTAGGCCGGGTAAGGCGTAGCCGCCACCCGGCAGTTTTAAGCAACCAGCCAGAAAATCGCCAGCGCAATCACCAACGCGATAAACATCAATCCCGGACGGGCAGAAAGCGTTTTGAACGTATCAACTACGGGGGCAAACAGCGGGCTGTAGATCGGCTGAATGTTTCTTACCTCCGGCACGCCGCCTTCCCGCTCGGCGCGGCGAATGAAGATCTGATTGAGCACATCCTGCACCTGCGCGGTGGTCAGCACCGTTTGCGGCGTAGCCTGCCAGCTCTGCTGAGCGTAATCCCGAATCATATCGAACTCGTGCGGTTCCAGCGGTTGTTTCAGCGCCGCCTGTACGCTGTGCAGGGTCGGGGCGCTCTGGGTGCTGAGCGTCTGACGCGCCTGGAGCCAGGTGACCAGATGGGTAAACTGTTTTGCCGGGATCATCTCGCCCGCTTTCACACCGGAAAGTTCCAGCATGGATTGCCAGATAAGCTTTGTGGGTTCGCCGGTAGCGGCAGCCAGCTTAGTGACCATCTGCTTGAGCGTATTATGCTCCGCAGGCTGCAATGGCCGCTCTGTAGACGGGCGCTGTTGCGGCTGCGGGATAGAAAGCTGATTGCTTTGCAGCAGGGTCAACACGGTTTTCAGCTGTTCCGGAGAAAGCTGGCTCAGGGCGGTATGACCGTACTGTTGACGGATAAAATCACTCACCGCCTGGCGATTATTCCCCTGGCCCAATAGCTCGGTCAGCTGCGAGATAATCTGGCGGGTAGTATGTTGCTGCTGTGCGCTGGTAAGACGCTGGTTAAGGTTTTGTTCGGCGGCAGGGAAATGGCGCGACTGTAGCGGCGCATCGTTTCTGACGCCCAAATCGTGCTTAACGCCGGCCCATACCTCTGCGTTTTGCTGTGAGGTTAACGCAATAAGACGCGTGATCAGACGCTCCAGTACGGTGCGTTGCTGCGTGGAGAGCGGTTGTTCGCCTGGCGTGTTGGGCGTTACGGGGCCTTCACCCGGAGGGCGCGGAGGCGTACCTGAAATGGGCTGCATCGTCAAAAATCCTTAAAGTCAAACTCTGCGTAACCGGGCGGAGATATATGCCCGGCGGCGAGATTATGGCACACTTGGCAGGTTTACTTCCTCTCAAACAGGTACTCAGACGTGAAAATCCTCGTTGATGAAAATATGCCTTACGCCCGTGAGCTGTTCAGCCGCCTGGGTGAGTTTAAGGCTGTCCCTGGTCGCCCGATTCCGGTCAGCGAACTGGACGATGCAGACGCCCTGATGGTGCGCTCGGTGACCAAAGTAAATGAGGCACTGCTCACCGGCAAAGGGGTTAAATTTGTCGGGACGGCAACGGCCGGGACCGATCATGTGGATGACCAGTGGCTTAAGCAGGCGGGGATTGGTTTTTCCGCGGCGCCAGGCTGTAACGCCATTGCCGTCGTGGAATATGTTTTCTCCTCGCTATTGATGCTGGCCGAGCGCGATGGTTTTGCGCTGAAAGACCGCACCGTCGGGATTGTGGGTGTGGGCAACGTGGGCGGACGTCTGCAAAAGCGTCTGGAAGCCTGGGGTATCCGCACCCTGCTGTGCGATCCGCCGCGTAAGGATAACGGCGATGAAGGCGACTTCCGCACGCTGGATGAGCTGGTCGACGAGTGCGACGTCATCACCTTCCATACACCGCTCTTTAAAGAGGGGCCGTACAAGACTCTGCACCTGGCCGACGAAAAACTGATCCGCCGTCTGAAGGCTGGCACTATTCTGATAAATGCCTGCCGGGGACCGGTGGTGGATAACGCGGCGCTGCTGGCATGTCTCGACGAAGGACAAGAGCTTAGCGTCGTGCTGGACGTCTGGGAACCAGAGCCGGATCTCAACGTCGCCTTGCTGAATAAGGTGGACGTGGGTACCGCGCATATCGCGGGTTATACCCTTGAAGGCAAAGCGCGTGGCACAACCCAGGTGTTTGAGGCTTACAGCGCCTTTATCGGCCATCCGCAGCAGGTGGCGCTGGATACGCTGCTGCCCGCCCCGGAATTCGGCCGCATTACCCTTCATGGCCCGTTGGATGAGGCAACGCTGAAAAAACTGGTGCATTTGGTGTATGATGTGCGCCGCGATGACGCGCTGCTGCGTAAAGTGGCGGGTATTCCGGGTGAGTTTGACAAGCTGCGCAAAAATTACCTTGAGCGCCGCGAGTGGTCTTCCCTGTATGTCATGTGCGATGACGCGTCAGCGGCGGGGCTGCTGCATAAACTGGGATTTAACGCCGTTCACCACCCGGCACGTTAATGTCTTCTTAATGCTCCCTGTCGGATATTCCGGCAGGGACGCTTTTTATTTCTGGAGTAAACCACCATGTCTGAAGGCTGGAACATTGCCATTTTGGGTGCCACTGGCGCCGTGGGCGAAGCCCTGCTTGAAACCCTTGCTGAGCGTCAGTTCCCGGTGGGTGAGATTTACGCACTGGCGCGTACCGACAGCGCAGGAGAACATCTGCGTTTCGGCGGCAAATCCGTGATGGTGCAGGATGCCGCCGCGTTTGACTGGACGCAGGCTCAGCTGGCGTTTTTTGCCGCAGGTGCGGAAGCCACGGCGTCTTACATTGAAGAAGCGACCAGTTCAGGCTGTCTGGTGATCGACCTGAGCGGCCTGTTCTCCCTGGAGCCGGATGTGCCGCTGGTGGTGCCGGACGTCAACCCGTTTGTGCTGGCTGACTACCGCAACCGCAACATCATTGCAGTACCGAACAGCCTCACCAGCCAGCTGCTGACCGCGCTGAAGCCGCTGATCGACGACGGTGGCCTGTCGCGTATTTCCGTGACCAGCCTGCTTTCAGCCTCCGCTAACGGTAAAAAAGCCGTAGACGCACTGGCAGGGCAGAGCGCGAAGCTGTTGAACGGTATCCCGATCGACGAAGATGATTTCTTTGGCCGCCAGCTGGCGTTCAACATGCTGCCGCTGCTGCCGGATCGTGAAGGTTCGGTGCGGGAAGAGCGTCGTATCGTCGATGAAGCACGCAAAATTTTGCAGGATGACGGGCTGATGATCTCCGCGAATGTCGTGCAGTCTCCGGTCTTTTACGGCCACGCGCAGATGGTCGGGTTTGAAGCCCTGCGTCCGCTGGCGGCTGAAGAAGCCCGCGACGCGTTTGGCCGCGGTGAGGACATTGTCCTGTCCGAAGAGAGCGAATTCCCGACGCAGGTGGGCGACGCCACCGGCAGCGCGCATCTCTCTGTGGGCTGCGTGCGTAACGATTACGGTATGCCGGAGCAGGTGCAGTTCTGGTCCGTTGCCGACAACGTGCGTTTTGGCGGCGCGCTGATGGCGGTCAAAATCGCGGAAAAACTGGTGCAGGAGTATCTGTACTGATGTCAGATGTGGAACAAAAGCCGGTCCACAGAATTGCCCTCGGCATTGAATACGATGGCAGTAAATACTATGGCTGGCAGCGGCAGAATGAGGTGCGCAGCGTCCAGGAGAAGCTGGAGAAAGCGCTCTCTCAGGTGGCGAATGAACCGATAAGCGTCTTCTGTGCGGGCCGCACCGATGCCGGCGTTCACGGCACGGGGCAGGTGGTGCATTTTGACACCACCGCCGTGCGCAAAGCCGCGGCCTGGACGCTGGGTGTAAATGCGAATTTGCCTGGTGACATTGCCGTGCGTTGGGTGAAAGCTGTGCCGGATGATTTTCACGCGCGTTTCAGCGCGACGGCGCGGCGCTACCGTTATGTCATCTATAACCAGCGCCTGCGCCCGGCGGTGTTAAGCCAGGGCGTGACGCATTTTTATGAACCGCTGGATGCAGAATGTATGCAGCGTGCGGCGCAGTGTCTGATTGGAGAGAATGATTTTACGTCGTTTCGTGCGGTGCAGTGTCAGTCCCGTACGCCGTGGCGTAACGTCATGCACATTAACGTCAGTCGTTATGGCGCGTATGTGGTGGTGGATATCAAAGCCAATGCCTTTGTACATCATATGGTGCGGAATATTGTAGGCAGCCTGATGGAAGTGGGCGCCGGACACCAGCCGGAGAGCTGGATTGCAGAACTGCTGGCAGCGAAGGACAGAACGCTTGCGGCAGCAACGGCGAAAGCGGAAGGTCTGTATCTGGTTTCGGTGGATTATCCGGACCGGTTCGACCTGCCAAAACCGCCAATGGGCCCGCTGTTTTTAGCGGACTAAACAAAGGTGCAATTAAGGCTTAGACAATATGGACGTAATACGTTTTCTGATTGATTTCATCCTGCATATTGATGTTCACCTGGCGGAGCTGGTCGCGCAGTACGGCGTCTGGGTGTACGCCATTCTGTTCCTCATTCTGTTCTGTGAAACCGGCCTTGTGGTTACCCCGTTCCTGCCGGGAGATTCACTGCTGTTCGTGGCGGGCGCGTTATCCGCACTGCCAACGAATGACCTGAATGTCCATCTGATGGTGGTCCTGATGATCATCGCCGCGATTGTTGGTGATGCGGTCAACTACACCATCGGGCGGGTGTTTGGCGAGCGGTTGTTCAGTAATCCGGACTCGAAGATTTTCCGCCGCAGTTATTTAGATAAGACCCATGCGTTCTATGAGCGCCATGGCGGTAAGACCATTATCCTGGCCCGTTTTGTGCCTATTGTACGTACATTTGCACCGTTTGTGGCGGGAATGGGTCACATGTCCTATCGTCATTTTGCCATGTATAACGTGGTGGGCGCGCTGCTGTGGGTGCTGCTGTTCACCTATGCAGGCTACCTGTTTGGCGATCTGCCGGTGGTTCAGGAAAACCTTAAGTTACTGATTGTAGCGATTATTGTGCTTTCCGTACTGCCTGGCGTCATCGAAATTATCCGTCACAAACGCGCGGCGGCAAAGCAAGCGAAGTAAATGCACGCTGGCGGTTCGACCACTTTTTTATCCAAAGTTTCGGGCTGTTATGTTTTAATGTGCAACATTCATGGTCTGTTGGAGGCAAAAATGGCATTATTCGCCTCTTACAGCAAAACTGGCATACGACCAGGTTCAGGCAGAAAGGTTATCAATGAGCTGGATTGAACGAATTAAAAGCAACATTACCCCAACGCGTAAAGCGAGCATTCCTGAAGGGGTATGGACGAAGTGTGATAGCTGCGGCCAGGTTCTGTATCGCGCAGAGCTGGAACGCAATCTTGAGGTGTGTCCGAAGTGTGACCACCATATGCGTATGTCGGCGCGCAACCGCCTGCATAGCCTGCTGGACGAAGGTTCTCTGGTAGAACTGGGCAGCGAACTGGAGCCAAAAGATGTGCTTAAGTTCCGCGACTCCAAAAAATACAAAGATCGTCTGGCCTCTGCACAGAAAGAGACCGGCGAGAAAGACGCGCTGATCGTCATGAAAGGCACCCTGCACGAGATGCCGGTGGTTGCTGCCGCGTTTGAGTTCTCCTTTATGGGCGGCTCAATGGGCTCTGTGGTTGGCGCGCGCTTCGTGCGTGCCGTTGAGCAGGCGCTGGAAGACAACTGCCCGCTGATCTGCTTCTCCGCCTCCGGTGGCGCACGTATGCAGGAAGCGCTGATGTCCCTGATGCAGATGGCGAAAACCTCTGCGGCGCTGGCGAAAATGCAGGAGCGCGGTCTGCCGTACATCTCGGTACTGACCGATCCAACCATGGGCGGCGTTTCTGCAAGCTTCGCGATGCTGGGCGACCTGAACATCGCTGAGCCAAAAGCGCTGATCGGCTTTGCGGGTCCTCGCGTTATCGAGCAGACCGTACGTGAGAAACTGCCGCCGGGCTTCCAGCGCAGTGAGTTCCTCATTGAGAAGGGCGCCATCGACATGATCGTCCGCCGTCCGGAAATGCGCCTGAAACTGGCAAGCGTCCTGGCGAAGCTGATGAATCTGCCGGCGCCGAACCCGGACGAGCCGCGCGAAGGCGTGGTGGTACCGGATCAGGAACCCGAGGCCTGATAACTGAAAAGGGCAGGGCCGAATGGCGCTGCCCTTTTGCTTTCTAAACCGTTAATGACAACCGGGCATCATGGAAAATAAAAGCATTCCTCAAGCCACGTCGCCCCTGGCCGCGTGGCTTTCTTATCTGGAAAACCTGCACAGTAAAACTATCGACATGGGCCTTGAGCGCGTAAGCCAGGTTGCCGCGCGTCTTGACGTGTTGAAACCCGCGCCTTTCGTATTTACCGTGGCCGGCACTAACGGTAAAGGCACCACCTGCCGCACGCTGGAATCTGTCCTGATGGCTGCGGGGTACAAGGTTGGCGTTTACAGCTCGCCGCATCTGGTGCGCTATACCGAGCGCGTGCGCGTGCAAAACACCGAGCTGGCGGAATCCGCCCATACGGCGTCGTTTGCCGCTATCGAAGCTGCGCGCGGCGAAACCTCATTAACCTATTTCGAATACGGCACCCTGTCGGCGCTGTGGCTGTTTAAGCAGGCGCAGCTGGACGTGGTGATCCTGGAAGTGGGATTGGGCGGGCGTCTGGATGCCACCAATATGGTGGATGCGGATGTCGCCGTCGTCACCAGCATCGCGCTGGATCACACCGACTGGCTGGGCCCGGACCGCGAGAGCATTGGCCGTGAGAAGGCCGGTATTTTCCGGGCCAATAAGCCTGCCGTGGTAGGCGAACCGGACATGCCGCATACCATTGCTGAGGTAGCGAAAGAGAAGGGCGCTCGTCTGCTGCGTCGCGGCGTGGACTGGCAGTATGAGGTGCAGGACAAAGGCTGGCGCTTCAGCGATGCGCAGGGCGTGCTGGAGAATCTGCCCCTGCCGCAGGTGCCACAGCCTAACGCGGCGACTGCGCTGGCAGCCCTGCGCGCCAGCGGATTAGCGGTAAGCGAGCAGGCAATCCGCGACGGCATTCAGAACGCACTGTTACCGGGACGTTTTCAGATTGTGAGTGAGTCACCGCGTCTGATTCTGGATGTTGCACATAACCCGCATGCGGCGGCGTACCTCGCAGGACGTCTCAAATCGTTACCAAAAACCGGGCGCGTGCTGGCGGTTATCGGTATGCTTCATGATAAAGATATCGGCGGCACGCTGGCCTGCATGGAGAGTGTGGTCGATAGCTGGTATTGTGCTCCTCTGGAAGGGCCGCGCGGCGCGACTGCTGAGCAGTTGATGGAACATCTCGGCAAAGGCGAAATCTACAGCAGTGTGGTTTCGGCCTGGCGTGCCGCGATGGCGGAGGCTAAACCAGAAGATACCGTGCTGGTGTGTGGGTCATTCCACACGGTGGCACATGTCATGGAAGTGATGGACGCGGGGAGAACCGGTGGCGAGTAAGTTTCAGAACCGTTTAACAGGAACCATTGTGCTGGTCGCGCTCGGGGTGATTATTCTCCCGGGACTGCTCGACGGGCAAAAAAAGCATTACCAGGATGAATTTGCGGCCATTCCTCTGGTACCCAAACCGGGCGATCGCGACGAGCCCGATATGCTGCCAGCGGCAACGCAGGCGCTGCCTGCCCAGCCGCCAGAAGGTGCAGCGGAAGAGGTGCGCGCAGGTGATGCAGCCGCGCCGTCTCTTGATCCGTCGCGTCTGGCCGCGAATAACAACGTTGAAATCGATCCTGTACCGGTAGAGCAACCCAAACCGGTTGAAAAACCGAAGCCGGTAGAGAAAACGCAGCCTAAACCGCAGCGTGACAAAGCCGACGAGCAGCTGGCTGCGGCAACGGAAACGCCGCCACCGGCCAAACAGACCCAGCAGGAGGCCGCCCCTACGGGTAAAGCCTATGTCGTTCAGCTCGGTGCGTTGAAAAATGCAGATAAGGTCAATGAGATCGTGAGTAAACTGCGCGGCGCGGGATACCGTGTTTATACTTCACCCACCACGCCGGTACAGGGTAAAATTACCCGTATCCTCGTGGGGCCGGATGCGTCTAAAGATAAGCTCAAAGGTTCGCTCGGCGAGCTGAAGCAAATCTCCGGCCTGAGCGGTGTGGTGATGAACTACAGCGCAAACTGATAGAAATTACCCCCTCACCCTAACCCTCTCCCCAAAAGAGCGAGGGGACGGTTTGCTCCCTCTCCCTTGAGGGAGAGGGCCGGAATGAGGGGGAGGCAGACGTTCACAGAAACGTCAAAGGTGCGGGGGCGTTGAGCATTTTTTCAGCGCCTTTTTTATTTACGCGTGGGAAGGAAATCCCTACGCAAACGTTTTCTTTTTCTGTTAGAATTCGCCCCGAACTGGATGACAGGGCGTTTAATCGTGGGACACATATGGTCTGGATTGATTACGCCATCATTGCGGTGATTGGTTTTTCCTGTCTGGTTAGCCTGATCCGTGGCTTTGTTCGTGAAGCGTTATCGCTGGTAACCTGGGGTTGTGCTTTCTTTGTTGCCAGTCATTACTACACTTACCTGTCTGTCTGGTTCACGGGCTTTGAAGATGAACTGGTCCGAAACGGAATCGCCATCGCGGTGCTGTTTATCGCGACGCTGATTGTCGGCGCTATCGTCAATTACGTGATAGGTCAGCTGGTCGAGAAAACCGGTCTGTCAGGAACGGACAGGGTACTCGGCATCTGTTTCGGCGCGTTGCGAGGCGTGCTCATTGTGGCCGCGATCCTGTTCTTCCTGGATACCTTTACCGGGTTCTCCAAAAGTGAAGACTGGCAACAATCGCAGCTCATTCCGGAGTTCAGCTTCATCATCAGATGGTTCTTTGACTATCTGCAAAGCTCGTCGAGTTTCTTGCCCAGGGCATAAACCCTGAGATGTGGCTTAACGAGGAAAAGACGAATGTGCGGTATTGTCGGTATCGCCGGTTTCATGCCGGTAAACCAGTCGATTTATGACGCGTTAACGGTGCTTCAGCACCGTGGGCAGGATGCTGCGGGTATCATCACCATTGATGCAAACAACTGCTTCCGTTTACGCAAGGCGAATGGCCTGGTAAACGATGTGTTTGAAGCCCGCCATATGCAGCGTCTGCAAGGTAATATGGGGATCGGTCACGTTCGTTATCCTACTGCTGGCAGTTCCAGCGCCTCTGAGGCTCAGCCTTTTTACGTTAACTCCCCGTATGGCATCACGCTTGCCCACAATGGCAATCTGACCAATGCCCACGAGCTGCGTAAAAAGCTGTTCGAAGAGAAACGTCGCCACATTAACACCACCTCTGATTCTGAAATCCTGCTCAATATCTTTGCCAGCGAACTGGATAACTTCCGCCATTATCCGCTGGAAGCAGACAACATTTTTGCCGCCGTTGCCGCGACTAACCGCCTGATCCGTGGCGCGTATGCTTGCGTGGCGATGATCATCGGTCACGGCATGGTGGCCTTCCGCGATCCAAACGGCATTCGCCCGCTGGTGCTCGGCAAACGTGACCTCGGCGATGGCCGTTCCGAGTACATGGTTGCCTCCGAAAGCGTGGCGCTGGACACTCTGGGCTTCGAATTCCTGCGTGATGTCGCGCCAGGCGAAGCGGTCTACATCACTGAGAAGGGCCAGCTGTTTACCCGTCAGTGCGCCGACAACCCGGTGAGCAACCCGTGCCTGTTCGAATACGTTTACTTCGCGCGTCCGGACTCGTTCATCGACAAGATTTCCGTTTACAGCGCGCGCGTCAACATGGGGACGAAGCTGGGTGAGAAGATTGCCCGCGAGTGGGACGATCTCGACATCGACGTCGTCATCCCAATCCCTGAAACCTCCTGTGATATCGCTCTGGAAATTGCCCGTATTCTGGACAAGCCGTACCGTCAGGGCTTCGTGAAAAACCGCTACGTGGGCCGCACCTTTATCATGCCGGGCCAGCAGCTGCGTCGTAAGTCCGTACGTCGTAAGCTGAACGCTAACCGTGCCGAGTTCCGCGACAAGAACGTGCTGCTGGTGGACGACTCCATTGTGCGCGGCACGACGTCTGAGCAGATCATCGAGATGGCGCGTGAGGCCGGGGCGAAGAAAGTGTATCTCGCCTCCGCAGCGCCGGAAATTCGCTTCCCGAACGTGTATGGCATTGATATGCCAACCGCTAACGAGCTGATTGCTCACGGTCGTGAAGTAGACGAAATTCGGCAGATCATCGGTGCCGACGGCCTGATTTTCCAGGATCTGAACGATCTGATCGACGCGGTGCGCGCCGAGAACCCGGATATTCAGCAGTTCGAATGCTCGGTATTCAATGGGATCTACGTAACGAAAGACGTTGACCAGCAGTATCTCGACTATCTGGATTCGCTGCGTAACGACGATGCGAAAGCCGTCCAGCTGCAAAACGATCTCGAAAGCTTAGAGATGCACAACGAAGGTTGATGCGTATGCAGGTGAGGGCGCTCGCCCTCACTTGCAACTCCCCGTAAAATCCTGCACAGTCTGCCCTGAAATCAGCAAGGGCGAAAATCATGAAACGACTCATTGTAGGGATCAGCGGTGCCAGCGGCGCGATTTATGGCGTCCGGCTGTTACAGGTGCTGCGTGACGTTGCAGGCGTAGAAACCCATCTGGTGATGAGCCAGGCGGCGCGTCAGACCCTCTCTCTTGAAACCGATCTCTCTCTGCGCGACGTTCAGGCCCTGGCTGACGTTGTCCACGATGCCCGCGATATCGCCGCCAGCATCTCTTCGGGCTCGTTTAAAACGGCCGGCATGGTTATTTTGCCCTGTTCGATTAAAACCCTTTCCGGCATTGTAAACAGCTATACCGACACGCTGGTGACGCGTGCAGCGGATGTGGTGCTGAAAGAGCGTCGTCCTCTGGTGCTCTGCGTGCGGGAAACGCCGCTGCACCTGGGACATCTGCGTTTAATGACGCAGGCAGCCGAACTGGGGGCCGTGATTATGCCGCCGGTCCCCGCGTTCTATCATCGTCCGCAAACGCTGGACGATGTCATCAACCAGACCGTTAACCGCGTACTGGATCAGTTCGATATCGACCTGCCGGAAGATCTCTTTACCCGCTGGCAGGGGGCGTGAAGCTGTGCACAAACAAGGTGCATGAAAAGACAATTTGCCCTGTTTCAGGGCAAAACTGCAACCGCGATCATATCCTCGACATTTAATCCGCTTTTTCCCTTTTTCTCTTTCCGGTTCGTTCGGCAGACCTGCTATCTTTCACCATTAAGGCAGTATCGCAACGTTTTATTAACATATTTAACGTCGTAGTTTTAACCCGACGACAATGTGGCATAAGACCTGCAAGAACAGCCTGCAACACAACACACAACATAAACCATAATAAAATCACGGTTCTTGAGGGTAAATGTATGAAGAAGACGGTTCTGGCTCTGTCTTTGCTCGTGGGCTTGAGTGCAGCAGCAAGTAGCTATGCAGCGCTTCCACAGACAGTTCGTATCGGTACAGACGCAACTTACGCGCCATTCTCCTCCAAGGATGCGAAAGGCGACTTCGTGGGGTTTGATATCGATCTGGGAAATGAGATGTGCAAACGCATGGAAGTGAAATGCACATGGGTGGGCAGTGACTTTGATGCGCTGATCCCGTCGCTGAAAGCCAAGAAAATTGATGCCATTATCTCTTCTCTTTCCATCACGGAAAAACGTCAGCAGGAGATCGCCTTCTCTGAGAAGCTCTACGCTGCCGACTCACGTCTGATTGCCGCGAAAGGCTCGCCAATCCAGCCGACCATCGACTCGCTGAAAGGCAAACATGTTGGCGTGCTTCAGGGCTCGACCCAGGAAGGTTACGCCAATGCTAACTGGCGCGAGAAGGGCGTCGATGTTGTGGCTTACCAGAACCAGGATCTGATCTACTCTGACCTGGCGGCAGGCCGTCTGGATGCCGCGTTTCAGGATGAAGTCGCCGCGAGCGAAGGCTTCCTGAAACAGCCTGCGGGTAAAGAGTACGCCTTTGCTGGCCCGTCGGTAAAAGACAAAAAATACTTTGGCGACGGTACCGGTATTGGCCTGCGTAAGGATGATACCGAGCTGAAAGCCGCCTTCGACAAAGCGTTTAATGAGCTGCGTAAAGACGGTACCTACGACAAACTGGCGAAGAAATACTTCGATTTCAACGTCTACGGTGATTAATGCCTGAATAAGATGCACTGAAGTGGTGCATCTTAACGGGGTTATGTTCCAGTATGGTGCAACACATGCACCATACTGGATCGCTGTGTGCATAGTTAAGCATTTAAAATGCAAAAATTCCCGTTCAAAGGCATTAATCTTTGCTTGAATGAGGGGATTAATGGCACATTAACAACACCCCGTCGTCGTAAAAATCTCGTATTAAGACAGTTTGTTGAGGACAGATATGAAAAAACTGGTGTTGTCACTTTCTCTGGTACTGGCTTTTTCCAGCACCACCGCGGCATTGGCAGCAATTCCGCAGAAAATTCGTATTGGAACTGACCCAACCTATGCACCTTTCGAATCGAAGAATGCGAAGGGGGAACTGGTCGGTTTTGACATCGATCTGGCTAACGAGCTGTGCAAACGCATTAAAGCGCAATGTACCTACGTTGAAAACCCGCTGGATGCGCTGATCCCGTCCCTGAAAGCGAAGAAAATTGACGTGATCATGTCCTCCCTGTCCATCACAGAGAAACGTCAGCAGGAGATTGCCTTTACGGACAAACTCTACGCGGCAGATTCCCGTCTGGTGGTGGCCAAATCCTCTGACATTCAGCCAACCCTCGAATCTCTGAAAGGCAAACGCGTGGGCGTGTTGCAGGGTACGACGCAGGAAACCTACGGCAACGAGCACTGGGCGCCAAAGGGGATTGAAATTGTCTCTTACCAGGGCCAGGAAAACATTTACGCAGACCTCACGGCAGGCCGTATTGACGCGGCATTCCAGGATGAAGTGGCGGCAAGCGAAGGCTTCCTGAAACAGCCTGTGGGTAAAGATTACAAGTTCGGCGGTCCGTCCATTAAGGACGAAAAACTCTTTGGCGTCGGTACCGGTATGGGCCTGCGTAAAGAAGACAACGAACTGCGTGAAGCCCTGAACAAAGCGTTCGCCGAGATGCGCGCGGACGGCACCTATGACAAGCTGGCTAAAAAGTACTTCGATTTTAATGTTTACGGCGGCTAATCGCCCCGTCTGATAACGTGCGGCCCCTCCCGTTGCGGGAGGGGAAAAGACACGGTTCCACCACTCACGAGACGACAGGGCACGCGGTATGCTGTACGGATTTTCTGGCGTTATTTTACAGGGCGCGCTTGTCACCCTTGAGCTGGCTATCAGCTCCGTGGTGCTGGCGGTGCTGATAGGCCTGGCGGGCGCGGGGGCAAAATTATCCGCCAACAGACCGCTGGCGCTGATATTTGAAGGCTATACCACGCTGATTCGCGGCGTGCCTGACCTGGTGCTGATGCTGCTGATCTTTTACGGCCTGCAAATCGCACTTAACGGCGTGACGGATGCCATCGGCATGGAGCAGATCGATATCGACCCGATGGTGGCCGGTATTATTACCCTTGGTTTTATCTACGGTGCCTATTTCACTGAGACTTTCCGCGGCGCTTACATGGCCGTGCCGAAAGGGCATATTGAAGCGGCGACCGCCTACGGTTTTACCTCCTCACAAACGTTTCGCCGGATCATGTTCCCGGCCATGATGCGCTACGCGCTGCCGGGTATCGGTAACAACTGGCAGGTTATTCTCAAGGCAACGGCGCTGGTCTCCCTGCTGGGCCTGGAAGATGTGGTGAAGGCCACGCAGCTGGCGGGTAAAAGCACCTGGGAACCGTTCTATTTTGCGGTGGTTTGCGGCGTAATTTATCTGGTCTTTACGACCGTCTCCAATGGTGTGCTGCTTCTGCTCGAACGTCGCTACTCCGTGGGTGTGAAGAGGGCTGACCTGTGATTGAGATTATTCAGGAGTACTGGAAATCCCTGCTGTGGACGGATGGCTACCGCTTTACTGGCGTGGCCATCACGCTGTGGCTGCTGATCTCCTCGGTGGTAATGGGCGGCATTCTGGCGGTGTTTCTTGCCATTGGCCGCGTGTCGAACAATAAATTTATCCAGTTCCCTATATGGCTATTCACCTACGTGTTTCGCGGTACGCCGCTGTACGTGCAGCTACTGGTGTTCTATTCCGGGATGTACACGCTGGAGATCGTGAAAGGCACCGAGATGCTGAACGCGTTCTTCCGCAGCGGTCTGAACTGTACGGTGCTGGCGCTGACCCTCAATACCTGCGCCTATACCACCGAGATCTTCGCCGGGGCCATCCGTTCTGTGCCGCACGGTGAGATCGAGGCGGCGCGCGCGTACGGCTTCTCGTCCGTGAAGCTCTACCGCTGTATTATTCTGCCTTCGGCGCTGCGTATTGCGCTGCCGGCCTACAGCAACGAAGTGATTTTAATGCTGCATTCGACGGCACTGGCGTTTACCGCCACGGTACCTGATCTGTTAAAGATTGCCCGCGATATTAACTCTGCCACCTACCAGCCGTTTACGGCGTTTGGCATTGCGGCAGTGCTCTATTTGATCATTTCTTACGTCCTGATCAGCCTGTTCCGTAAGGCTGAAAAACGCTGGTTGCAGCATATAAAACCGTCGACGCACTGAGAATTTATGATGGCTGAGAACAAATTAAACGTAATTGATTTGCACAAGCGCTACGGCGAACATGAAGTGCTGAAAGGGGTGTCACTGGAGGCTAACGCGGGCGACGTGATCAGTATTATCGGCTCATCAGGTTCGGGTAAAAGTACCTTCCTGCGCTGCATCAACTTCCTCGAAAAGCCGAGCGAAGGATCGATTGTGGTGAGCGGACAGAACATCAACATGGTCCGTGATAAAGACGGCCAGCTTAAAGTGGCGGATAAAAACCAGCTGCGCCTGCTGCGTACACGCCTGACGATGGTGTTCCAGCACTTCAACCTCTGGAGCCACATGACGGTGCTGGAGAACGTGATGGAAGCGCCGGTTCAGGTGCTCGGCTTAAGCAAGCAGGAAGCCCGCGAGCGTGCGGTCAAATACCTGGCGAAAGTGGGTATCGACGAGCGGCAGCAGATCAAATATCCGGTGCACCTGTCAGGGGGGCAGCAGCAGCGTGTTTCCATCGCCCGTGCGCTGGCGATGGAGCCGGAAGTGTTGCTGTTTGACGAACCGACTTCCGCGCTGGATCCTGAACTCGTTGGCGAAGTGCTGCGCATCATGCAAAAGCTGGCGGAAGAGGGCAAAACGATGGTGGTGGTGACGCACGAGATGGGCTTCGCCCGTAACGTTTCTAACCACGTTATCTTCCTGCATCAGGGGAAAATTGAAGAGCAGGGTCATCCGAATGAGGTGCTGGCGAACCCGCAAAGCCCGCGGTTGCAGCAGTTCCTGAAAGGCTCGTTGAAGTAGGTTTGGCCTTTCTCCCTCTCCCTGTGGGAGAGGGCCGGGGTGAGGGCATCAGGCCGCAGAGCCGCCCAATTGCCCGGTGGCGCTTCGCTTACCGGGCCTACAAAACCCGTAGGCCGGGCAAACGCAGTGCCGCCCGGCATTCAACACTCCAGCCGATACACCCAGTCGTCATACCGTACGCCGTTAATCTCGTACGCCTTCTCCAGCACCTGCGTGCGCACAAAACCCGCTTTCTCAAGGACCCGCACCGACCCAACGTTATCTGCCAGCACGTACGCGTTTATCGCCTTCACGCCCGTCTGGTTAAATGCATACTCGCACACCGCGTGCAGCGCCTCGCTGGCAATGCCTTTTCCCTGCGCGGCAGTCACAACCATGTAGCCAATATCCGCCTCTTCACGGTTCGCCGCACTGATTTGCAGGCCGATATCCCCGAGCGGCGTAACGTCGTTATGCAGACGGATCACAAAGACATGCTCCGCCATCAGGCGCGCGGCAAATACGCGGCGCGTCTCTTTTTCCGGCGTGATAGCGGCCATATAGCGCATGATGGCGGGGTCTTCACGCAGAGAGCGGAAGAACGCCCAGTCAGAAGGTTCGAAAGGGGTGAGGTGAAGCCGGGTTGTGGTAATGGTTGCCATAGTTACGCCATCTCATCCAGACATGGCGTATAACTCTAACATATTCACTGCACCACATCCCCCAGCGCCTCTTCCAGGTCATACCAGCGGAACGTGAACCCGGCCGCTTCCAGCCGTTTTGGCAGCGCGCGTTGCCCGCCCAGCACCAGCACCGAAGACTCACCCATCAACAGACGAATCGCCGTTGCAGGCACGCGCAGCACCGCCGGGCGATGCAGGGCATGCCCCAGGGCGTGAGCAAATTGTTCATTACGTACGGGGTAAGGGGATACCATGTTAAATGGCCCGCGCAGATCGTTATCCAGCAGCCAGAGAATGCCGTTGACCATATCGTCGATATGGATCCACGCCAGATACTGACGACCGTTGCCGATGGGCCCGCCAAGCCCCATTTTAAACGGCGGCAGCATTTTACCGAGAATACCACCCTTCGGCGCAAGTACCACGCCGGTGCGCAGCAGGCAGACGCGGGTACGATCGCTTTGCGCCGCGCAGGCGATGCGCTCCCACTGGGCGCAGAGTTTATGGGTAAACTCGTTGTGCGGCGGCTCCTCTTCGGTCACCACCACTTCACCGAGATCGCCATAGTAGCCTGTAGCAGAGCCGGAAATCAGCACCGAAGGCGGCGTCTCGCTGTTGCGAATCAGCTCAACCAGCCTTTCGGTCATGTTCCAGCGGCTGCTGCATAAACGCTGTTTTTGCTCTTCGGTCCAGCGTTTATCGGCGATAGGTTCGCCAGCAAGGTTGATGACGGCGTCAAAGCCGTTCAGATCCTGCCTTTCCGCCAGGCCTTTCCAGATCTCAACGCCGACGCCCAGCACCTGGCGCGCTTTCTCCGGGCTGCGCGTGACCACGGTAATGTCGTGATGCAACGCCTGCAAACGTGGAATGAGATGGCGACCAATCAGGCCCGTACCGCCGGTGAGCAGGATCTTCATACAACCTCCAGGTTTACGCCTGGCGCTGCCAGCTTAACGTCATGGAGACGGAGTCGGCGTAGCGCAGGGCGTGAAGTTTATCGATCTCCACTTCAGCATAAGTGACCCAGTGGTGTTCGCGTGCGATGTCGAGCACATCCTGAGTTAATTTTTCCAGTAGCGCAAAACGGTTGTTCTCAACGTACTGGATGATGCTTTTGGTGATCGTGCGATAGTTCAGCGCGTCATTGATGTCCTCGCTGGCACGCGCCTTGTCTGCCGGGTAGTGGATCACTACATTCACCACGATATCCTGGCGATTCGCGATCTCCTCCTCTTTGATACCAATGAACGTGCGTAAGCGTAAGTTTTTTATACGAATAATAGCGTCATGCTGGTACATTGCAGGTCTTCTCCGTGTCAGTATTTTCACCTCATCATACATGAGGAAAACACCTGCACCCAACGGGGCGCAGGCTCAAATCTGATGGATTTTTTGCATGGCGCGTTCGGTGGCCGGGCGCGTCCGGATGCGCTCAAACCAGTTGTTCACTGCCGGATAAGTGGCCAGATCGATCCGGTGGCGTTCATGGGTGTTAATCCACGGCCAGCAGGCGATATCTGCAATGCTGTAATGCTCACCTCCCAGCCACGGTGATTTTTCCAGCCGACGGTTCAGGACCCCGTACAGGCGCTGGGTTTCGACCTGATATCGCTCAATGGCGTAAGGGATCGTCTGCGGCGCATAGGCGGTAAAGTGGTGATTCTGCCCCAGCATTGGCCCCAGGCCGCTCGACTGCCAGAATAACCATTGCAGCGTGTGATGACGCTCGCGCAACTCACCGCTCAGGAGCTTGCCGGTTTTCTCTGCCAGATAGAGCAAAATCTCTCCAGACTCAAACAGGCTTAACGGTTTGCCGCCGTCAGAAGGCAGGTTATCAATGATGGCCGGAATTTTATTGTTGGGCGATATGGCCAGAAAAACGGGGCGGAACTGGTCGCCTTTACTGATATCCACGCGAATGATCCGGTAGTCCACTTCGGCTTCTTCGAGAAAGAGGGTGATCTTATGGCCATTAGGGGTGGGGGCATAATAGAGATCTATCATTCTCAACTCCTGTCAGTGCGAATAGTGTTGCCATAAAAAATCAGTATAGGTGCTTGTTGTAAATCGTGAGTTTTCATCAAGTGACAGCGAGGCAAAGAGATTATATGTTGAGTGAAAACCGATCAGCCGATGAGGATGTTATGAGCCAGCCTGTAATAACGTTGTGGTCCGATGCGAACTTTTTTTCTCCTTATGTCATGAGCGTTTATGTGGCGCTGGCAGAAAAGGGGCTTACTTTTAGTCTGAAAACCGTCGACCTGGACAGCGGCGAACATCTGAAGCCCCAGTGGCAGGGCTACGCGCTCACTCGCCGAGTCCCTGTGCTGGAGATCGACGGTTTTGAGTTGAGTGAATCCTCGGCGATTGACGAGTATCTTGAGGACCGCTTTGCCCCGCCAGAGTGGGAACGCATCTATCCTCACGATCTGCAAAAGCGCGCCCGCGCTCGCCAGATCCAGGCATGGCTGCGTAGCGACCTGGTGCCGATTCGCACAGAACGCTCTACGGACGTGGTGTTCGCTGGCGTCAAAAAGCCCGCCCTCAGCGAGGAAGGCTTATCCAGCGCCCGGAAGCTGATCGAAACTGCCTCATCGCTGCTGGCGCAGGGTAACCCCAACCTGTTTGGCGAGTGGTGTATTGCCGACACCGATCTGGCGCTGATGCTCAATCGCTTGATCCTCAATGGCGATGACGTCCCACAGCTGCTGGTGGATTACGCCACATTCCAGTGGCAACGCGCGTCGGTACAGCGCTATCTGGCACTCTCTGCTAAGCGCGCGGGCTGATAAGACGGGGCGCTTGAGGTATGATAGGGGCAGTCTGAATTCCTGAGGAGTAACTGATGAAACTGATGTTTGCGTCGGATATTCATGGATCGCTGCCCGCGACCGAACGCGTGCTTTCTCTGTTCGCCCAAAGCGGAGCGCAATGGCTGGTGATCCTGGGCGACGTGTTAAACCACGGCCCACGCAATGCGTTGCCGGAAGGCTACGCTCCCGCGCAGGTGGCGGAAAAACTTAATCATTTTGCCTCGCGCATTATCGCCGTTCGCGGCAACTGTGACAGCGAAGTTGACCAGATGCTGCTGCATTTTCCCATCACCGCTCCCTGGCAACAGGTGTTGATGGAAAACAGCCGTTTGTTCCTGACCCACGGGCACCTGTTCGGCCCGGATAACCTGCCGTCACTCGCCGCTGGCGATGTCCTGGTTTATGGTCATACTCATATTCCGGTGGCGGAAAAACGCGGGGCGTTTTATCACTTTAATCCCGGGTCTGTCAGCATTCCTAAAGGCGGCAATCCGGCAAGCTACGGCATGTATGAAGACGGGACATTAAGCGTTATCGCACTTAATGATCAGCAAGTTATTGCGCAGATAGCGATTAATCCGTAAGTTACACCACAACTGCAAACGCGCCGAAAGAGCGCTTAGACGAGAAGGTTTCCCGATGGTGGAGCAGAATCATTTGGCAAGTACTGAGTGGGTTGACATTGTCAGCGAAGAGAATGAAGTGATCGCGCAGGCCAGCCGCGAACAAATGCGTGCGGAGCGTCTGCGTCACCGCGCGACGTACATCGTTGTTCATGATGGCATGGGCAAGATTCTGGTCCAGCGTCGCACCGACACCAAAGATTTTCTTCCTGGTATGCTGGATGCCACAGCAGGTGGCGTTGTGCAGGCCGATGAAGTATTGCTGGATTCCGCGCGTCGTGAAGCGGAAGAAGAGTTAGGTATCGCTGGCGTGCCGTTTGCCGAGCACGGGCAATTTTATTTCGAAGATGAACATTGTCGCGTCTGGGGCGGGCTGTTTAGCTGCGTTTCCCACGGACCTTTCGCCTTGCAGGAAGAGGAAGTGAGCGAAGTGTGCTGGATGACGCCGGAAGAGATCACCGCGCGTTGCGACGAGTTCACGCCAGATTCCCTTAAAGCACTGGCGCTGTGGATGACCCGCAACGCCAAAAACGAATCCGCTAAACCGGAAAATAAGGCGGAAAAAGAGGAAGAGGCTGAGTAAGCCTTAACAGCTTTCCCGCATACACAGGCTGGACGCGATGGGTTTATGATCGCGCCAGTCTCCGTCATTCAGACGTTCCAGTAACGCTTTCCCGGCTTCAATCCCAATCTTGCGATGCGGTACTGCCATCGTTGTCAGCGGCGGCTGACAGACGCGGCTGACGTCGCTGTCACCAAAGCCCACGACCGCTAAATCGTCCGGCACTTTGATGCGTCGACGCTGGCACTCATACAGCGCGCCGCAGGCCAGTTCATCTGATACGCACACCAGCGCATCCAGTTCCGGCCACGCCAGCAGGAACTCTGGCAGTTGTGCCGCGCCGGTGGAGAAGTTCGGCGGCATGGCGGCATTAATCACTCTGTTCGGCGACAGGTGGTGGCGCAGCATCGCCTTGTACCAGCCCTGCAAATGCTGCTGAAAAATCCACTGCTCCTGGTTAGCGCACAGCAGGCCGATATTCTGGTAGCCACGCTGAATCACCATCTCGGTAAGTTCATACATGGCGGCGACGTTATCAATCCCGATATTCATATCAATCGGATCGGCACGCATTGCACCCATTTCCATCACCGGGATAGAGGCGTTTTTCAGCCAGTGGCGTACGGTATCGGAGTGCTCGACGCTGAGCAGTATCGCCGCGGCGATATTCGAGGCCAGCAGCGTTTCGAGCAGTTTCTCTTCCTGTTCAAGACGATGCTGAGATTCCGCCAGCATGATCTGATATCCGGCTGGCTGGAGCACCTGCTGTAGCCCGGCGAACATCTCGGAACAGCCAGCTTCGGAAAGATTGGGAACTACCATCGCGATCGTCCATGACGACGCCGATGCCAGTGCGCTGGCGGCAAGATTGGGCATATAACCCAGCTCCTGCACCGCGGCTTCAATTTTTTCACGCAGTTTATCGGAAACCTGTTCGGGCGTGCGGAGGGCACGGGAAACAGTCATCGTGCCTACGCCGGCAAGCTGTGCGACATCCGCGAGCGTTACTTTTCCGGTACTGCGCCGTTTTCGGGTTAAAGACATACATCTTCCTGCTGACAGGACGCGATTCAGTTTCATCCTTCATTTTACGTGACAGGCAGTATACGCCTTAAATCCCTTTTTTTGCTGTGATTTCGCACCATGATAGCAATTTGATAGCGCTATCACAGTTCTGCATGTTAGTCGTTGGTAGCGCTATCTTTGTGATCGCGATCGCAGTCATTGATTGATGGGTTGAATAGAGTTTGCCCATGTCTGGTCTTTAGCGGGAGTGAAAAATGCTCAAAAAGTGGATATATGATACAACCATCATCCTACAGGATAGCGTTGAAAGCTGGCCCCAGGCGCTGGAACTGTGCGCGAAACCGCTGCTGGATTTGCAGGTCATTGCGCCGGAATATGTCACGGCTATCATCGAGCAGCACCAGACGTTAGGTCCCTACTATGTGCTGGCTCCAGGGCTGGCAATGCCACATGCGCGACCGGAAGAAGGGGCGAAAGGACTTGGCCTGTCATTATTAAAACTAAAACAGGGCGTCTCTTTTGGTGCCGGTGAGTTTGACCCCGTCGATGTGATTGTGATGCTGGCGGCACCGGACAAGCATAGCCATATCGAAATGATCTCAGCCTTAGCGGAATTATTTTCCAGCGACGAAGATATGGCTGAATTACATCGGGCGAATACGCTGGAGGAGATAAAAACCGTTATCGATCGCTTCTGATTTAATTATTTAATCCGATTCATCTCAACATTACGCGTCAGCGTGATGGGGCGTATTCTACTCAAAAAAGGGGATAACAATGAAAATCATGGCTATTTGCGGCTCCGGCCTGGGCAGCAGTTTTATGGTCGAAATGAATATTAAAAAGGTGCTCAAAAAACTGGAAATTGAGGCCGAAGTTGAACACTCCGATCTCTCCTCGGCCACGCCGGGCGCGGCGGACCTGTTTGTAATGGCGAAAGACATTGCCGCCAGCGCCAGCGTGCCGGAAAGCCAGCTGGTGGTAATCAACAATATCATCGATATCAACGAACTCGAAGCGCAGCTGCGCGCCTGGTTCGAAAGACAATAATCCTGATAAGGCGAGGTGGATATGTTTATCCTTGAAACGCTGAATTTCGTTGTTGATATTTTAAAAGTCCCTTCAGTGCTGGTCGGGTTAATTGCTCTGATTGGTCTTGTGGCGCAGAAAAAAGCCTTTTCGGATGTGGTAAAAGGCACAATTAAAACCATTCTCGGCTTTATTGTACTGGGCGGCGGCGCAACTGTGCTGGTGGGCTCTTTAAATCCGCTCGGCGGTATGTTTGAGCACGCCTTTAATATTCAGGGCATTATTCCCAACAATGAAGCTATTGTCTCGATTGCCCTGGAGAAATATGGCGCTTCCACCGCGCTCATTATGGCCTTCGGGATGGTGGCGAATATTATTGTTGCGCGCTTTACCCGCCTGAAATACATCTTCCTCACCGGGCATCACACCTTCTACATGGCATGCATGATCGGCGTGATCCTGACGGTTGCAGGCTTCGAGGGGGTCGGGCTGGTCTTTACCGGTTCGTTGATCCTCGGCCTGATTATGGCCTTCTTCCCGGCGATTGCGCAGCGCTATATGAAGCGTATTACCGGCAACGATGAGATCGCCTTCGGTCATTTCGGCACGCTGGGCTACGTGCTGTCCGGCTGGATTGGCAGCAAGGTCGGGAAAGGCTCGCGCTCCACCGAAGAGATGAACCTGCCGAAGAACCTTAGCTTCCTGCGTGACAGTTCAATCTCCATCTCCCTTACCATGATGATTATCTACCTGATCATGGCGGTGAGCGCCGGACGTGAGTACGTGGAGGCCACCTTCAGCGGCGGCCAGAACTACCTGGTGTACGCCATCATTATGGCCATCACCTTCGCGGCAGGCGTGTTCATCATCTTGCAGGGCGTGCGCCTGATTCTGGCGGAAATCGTCCCGGCCTTTACCGGCTTCTCGGAAAAACTGGTGCCCAATGCGCGGCCTGCGCTGGACTGCCCGGTGGTCTACCCGTATGCGCCAAACGCGGTGCTGATTGGCTTCCTGTTTAGCTTCCTCGGCGGGATTGTGGGCTTGTTCATCTGCGGTCAGTTTAGCTGGGTGCTGATCCTCCCGGGCGTCGTTCCGCACTTCTTCACCGGCGCAACGGCGGGCGTGTTCGGTAACGCCACCGGTGGACGCCGCGGGGCAATGATTGGCGCCTTTGCTAACGGCCTGCTGATCACCTTCCTCCCGGTCCTGCTGCTGCCTGTTCTGGGCGCAATTGGCTTTGCGAATACGACCTTCTCGGACGCTGATTTTGGTGCGGTCGGGATTGTGCTGGGCAACCTGGCACGCTTCCTGTCGCCGCTTGCCATCACCGGACTGGTTGTTGTGTTGTTCGCGCTGCTGGTGGCCTACAACGTCTTCGCTAAAAACAAACCTGCCAGCGGTAACGCGCAGGAAAACCCCGGAGCCAAATCATGAATGAGAATGAAATAACCGACCTGGCGCGTCAGATCCGCCTTGAGACGCTGAAATCCCTTACGCAGCTGGGTTTTGGTCACTACGGCGGCAGCATGTCAGTCGTTGAAACGCTGGCCGTTCTGTACGGCGCGGTAATGAAAATTGACCCGGCCGATCCGGACTGGCCAGAGCGCGATTACTTTGTGCTGTCGAAAGGCCATGCGGGGCCGGCGCTGTACAGCACGCTGGCGATTAAGGGCTACTTCCCGATTGAAGAGTTGAGCACGCTGAACCAGAACGGGACGCGTCTGCCAAGTCACCCGGATCGCCTGAAAACACGCGGCGTGGATGCCACCACCGGTTCACTGGGGCAGGGGATCTCCATCGCTGGCGGCATGGCGCTGTCGCACAAGCTGGCAGGAAGGCCAAACCGGGTGTTTTGCATCGTTGGCGACGGAGAACTGAATGAAGGGCAGTGCTGGGAAGCCTTCCAGTTTATCGCTCACCATCGACTGAACAACCTGACGGTATTCGTGGACTGGAACAAACAGCAGCTCGACGGCGAGCTGGACGAAATCATCAGCGCCTTCGACCTGGAAGGCAAATTCCGCGCCTTTGGTTTTGACGTGGTGACGGTGAAAGGGGATGACATTCCGGCGCTGCTGGAGGTGACCGCGCCGATCCCTGAGGCCGATGCGCGTCCGCGGGTGGTGATCCTCGACAGCATCAAAGGGCAGGGGGTGCCATATCTGGAACAGCTCAGCAACTCGCATCACCTGCGATTAACCGAGGAGAGCAAAGCGGCGCTTAACGAGACGATTCGCCAACTGGAGGCTTCACATGATTAAGGTTGCACCGACAGGACAGAAAGATGCCGTTGAGATGCGTAAGGTCTACGCGGGTTTTGTGGCAAAACAGATTGAGGCCGGGAGCGAGATCATTGCGCTCGAAGCGGATCTGATGAGTTCGATGGCGATGGACGGCGTAGCGCGTGATTATCCACAGCACGTTATCAACTGCGGCATTATGGAGGCCAACGTGATTGGGACGGCCGCCGGGCTGTCGCTCACCGGACGTAAGCCGTTCGTCCATACCTTTACCGCCTTTGCCAGCCGTCGCTGCTTCGACCAGCTGTTTATGTCCCTGGACTACCAGCGCAATAACGTGAAGGTGATTGCCTCGGATGCGGGCGTGACGGCCTGCCACAACGGCGGGACGCATATGTCTTTTGAGGATATGGGCATCGTGCGCGGTCTGGCGCATTCAGTGGTGCTTGAGGTGACCGATGCGGTGATGTTCGAAGATGTGCTGCGTCAGCTTATCGACCTGGAAGGCTTTTACTGGGTAAGGACCATCCGTAAACAGGCGCCGAGCGTGTATGCCCCGGGGTCAACCTTCACCATCGGCAAGGGCAACGTGCTGCGCGAGGGAACCGATATTACCCTGATTGCTAACGGCATTATGGTGGCGGAAGCGCTGGAGGCGGCGCGCCAGCTGGAGCAGGAGGGGGTAAGCGCAGCGGTCATCGACATGTTTACCCTGAAGCCCATCGATCGGATGCTGGTGAAAAACTATGCCGAGAAAACCGGGCGTATTGTGACCTGCGAAAATCACAGCATTCACAACGGGCTGGGGTCGGCGGTGGCGGAAGTGCTGGTGGAAACCTGTCCGGTGCCTATGCGGCGGGTGGGGGTGAAGGAACGGTATGGTCAGGTGGGTACGCAGGACTTCTTGCAGAAGGAGTATGGCCTGACGGCACATGACATTGTGTCGGCGGCGCGGGAGCTGCTGTAATAAAAAAGGCGACCATTTGTGGTCGCCTTTTTGTTGCCCGGTGGCACTCGCGCTTACCGGGCCTACGGTCCTGTAGGCCGGATAAGCGAAGCGACATCCGGCAAGACCTTACAATTACTGCTGCTGCGAAGACTGGATCGCGGTCAGCGCGATGGTGTAGACGATATCGTCAACCAGCGCACCACGGGACAGGTCGTTCACAGGTTTGCGCATGCCTTGCAGCATTGGCCCGATGGAGATCAGGTCTGCTGAACGCTGTACCGCTTTATAGGTGGTGTTACCGGTGTTCAGATCCGGGAAGATGAACACGGTAGCGCGACCTGCAACCGGCGAGTTCGGCGCTTTGGATTTCGCCACGTCAGCCATTACCGCGGCATCGTACTGGAGCGGGCCGTCGATCATCAGATCCGGACGTTTTTCCTGTGCAATGCGGGTCGCTTCACGGACTTTCTCTACGTCACTACCTGCACCAGAGGTGCCGGTGGAGTAGGAGAGCATCGCGACGCGTGGTTCGATACCGAAGGCAATCGCGGAGTCCGCAGACTGGATAGCGATTTCTGCCAGCTGCTCTGCGGTTGGGTCCGGGTTGATCGCGCAGTCGCCGTAAACGTAAACCTGTTCAGGCAGCAGCATGAAGAACACGGAGGAGACCAGAGAGCTGCCCGGTGCAGTTTTGATCAGCTGCAACGGTGGACGGATGGTGTTCGCGGTGGTGTGAACCGCACCGGAAACCAGACCGTCAACTTCGTCCTGCTCCAGCATCAGCGTACCCAGCACCACGTTGTCTTCCAGCTGCTCGCGCGCAACGGCTTCGGTCATGCCTTTGTTCTTACGCAGCTCAACCAGACGGGCAACGTAGCTTTCGCGGACCACGTCAGGATCAACGATTTCGATGCCCGCGCCGAGCTCAACGCCCTGAGACGCCGCAACGCGGTTGATCTCATCCGGGTTACCCAGCAGCACACAGGTCGCGATACCGCGCTCTGCACAGATGGCTGCCGCTTTAACGGTACGTGGTTCGTCGCCTTCTGGCAGAACCACGCGTTTGCCCGCTTTACGCGCCAGCTCGGTCAGCTGGTAACGGAAGGCTGGAGGAGACAGACGACGGCTGCGCTCGGAGGTCGCCGTCAGGGATTCGATCCAGTCTGCGTTGATGTAGCCCGCAACGTATTCCTGAACTTTCTCGATACGCTCGTGGTCATCAACCGGCACTTCGAGGTTGAAGCTTTGCAGGCTCAGGGAGGTCTGCCAGGTGTTAGTGTTCACCATGAAGACTGGCAGGCCAGTGGCGAACGCACGTTCGCACAGCTTGCTTACGCGTGGGTCCATCTCGTAGGCACCGGTCAGCAGGATCGCGCCGATCTCCACGCCGTTCATCGCGGCCAGACAGGCTGCAACCAGCACGTCCGGACGGTCTGCGGAGGTTACCAGCAGGGAACCTGCACGGAAGTGCTCCAGCATGTGTGGAATGCTACGTGCGCAGAAAGTTACGGACTTCACGCGGCGGGTGTTGATATCGCCTTCGTTGATCACGGTGGCGTTCAGGTGGCGCGCCATATCGATTGCACGGGTGGCAATCAGATCGAAGCTCCATGGCACCGCGCCCAGAACTGGCAGCGGGCTGGAATCCTGCAACTTAGCCGGGTCAACTTTAATGACTTTCGCTTTGGAAGAGTCGTCAAAAATTTCGGACAGGTCAGGACGCGTACGGCCCTGCTCATCTACTGGCGCGTTCAGCTTGTTAACAATCACGCCGGTGATGCTGGTGTTTTTCGCACCGCCGAAGCTGCTGCGCGTCAGTTCGATACGCTCTTTCAGCTGCTCTGGGGTATCCGTGCCCTGAGACATCACGAAAACAATCTCTGCGTTGAGGGTTTTCGCGATTTCAAAGTTCAGAGACTGGGCAAACTGGTGTTTACGGGTCGGGACCAGGCCTTCAACCAGCACCACTTCCGCGTCCTGCGCGTTTGCGTGGTAGTTGGCAATGATCTCTTCCATCAGCACGTCTTTCTGGTTGCTGGAGAGCAGAGATTCAACGTGGCTCATCTTCAGCGGTTCAGCCGCTGGCAGATTGGAGTTCTTGCGAACGATGGTGGTGGTCTGGTCTGGCGCATCGCCACCGGCACGTGGCTGGGCGATAGGCTTAAAGACGCTCAGACGAACGCCTTTGCGTTCCATAGCGCGGATCACGCCGAGGCTGACGCTGGTCAGGCCGACGCTGGTTCCGGTAGGGATCAGCATAATAGTACGGGACACGGTTTATCCTCTTTCGTTACCGCCGCGTTGGGCGGGTTACAAAACAGCACCGCCAGCATTGCTGGCGGTGTGGAATCAGGCAGTCAGGCGGTGCGCGTCTTGCGCGATGACCAGCTCTTCGTTAGTTGGGATAACGATAGCAGGGCGGGTGCCTTCTTTGTTGATGAAGCCAGACTTGCCGAAGCGGGCAGCCAGGTTACGCTCATGATCAACTTCGAAGCCCAGAACGCCCAGTTTGCCCAAGGACAGTTCACGTACCATTGCCGCGTTCTCACCGATACCGCCGGTGAAGATAACAGCATCCAGACGGCCTTCCATCAGCGCGGTGTAAGAACCGATGTACTTCGCCAGACGGTGGCAATAAACGTCCATTGCACGTTTAGCGTCAGCTTTTTCTGCGTAGTTGTCTTCAACGTAACGGCAGTCGCTGGTGACCTCGGTCAGGCCCAGCAGGCCAGACTCTTTGGTCAGCATTTTGTTGATGTCGTCAACGCTCATGCCCAGGGTGTCGTGCAGGTGGAAGATGATCGCCGGGTCGATATCACCGGAACGGGTACCCATCACCAGACCTTCCAGCGGGGTCAGACCCATAGAGGTGTCAACACACTTCCCGTTGCGGATAGCGGAAACAGAACCACCGTTGCCCAGGTGGCAGGTGATGATGTTGACTTCTTCAACCGGCTTGTTCAGCACTTTTGCGGCTTCCTGAGTCACATAGAAGTGGCTGGTACCGTGAGCGCCGTAACGACGGACGCCGTGCTCTTTGTACAGGCTGTATGGCAGGGCATAGAGGTAAGACTCTTCCGGCATGGTCTGATGGAACGCGGTATCAAACACGGCCACGTTTTTATCTTTCAGACTCGGGAAGGATTTCAGTGCTTCAGCGATACCGATCAGGTGAGCCGGGTTATGCAGCGGTGCGAAAGACGCAGAGTCTTTGATACCCTGGATCACGGAGTCGTCGATTACCACGGAACTGGTGTATTTTTCGCCGCCGTGGACGATACGGTGACCAATTGCGGTCAGCTGAGCAGACAGTTCTGGTTTTTGTGCCAGAATAGTGTTAACGATAAAGTTCAGCGCTTCACTGTGAGCGGCGCCTGCACCTAAAGCCGCTTCTTGTTTGCTGCCGTCCATCTTCCACTTGATACGTGCTTCAGGCAGATGGAAACATTCGGCCAAACCAGAGAGGTACTCGTCACCGTTGAGCGCATCGATGATGGCGAATTTCAGTGAGGAGCTACCGCAGTTCAGAACCAGTACTAACTTACTCGACATGGAAGTACCTATTATTGATACGTGGCTAAAAAAACGTCAGTGAGTCTAAAAGCGTAACGCATGCTGACCCAGACATTTATGATTAACATCATGCCAAACAAACATTCTGGCAGGATGGAAGAAATACCTATGATTTTAAGCCATTTTGAACATTTTTCAGACAATGGCATAATATGCGATAATTTGACGAGTTAACGCTTATCGTCTACGGCCCTATCAGGCTGGCACAGGATACCCGATACGGGGTAGCGATGACAAAATATTTTGAACGTTGTCATAGCCTGTTGTGGTTTTGCACGAAAATTTTAATTTTTATATGTGAAGTTGAGGTACAGCCATGTCGACACCCGAAATCCCGTCCGTGAACTTTTTTAGTCTGTTTCGTCGGGGACAGCATTACGCAAAGACATGGCCGATGGAAAAGCGCCTCGCGCCCATGTTTATTGAAAATCGCACTATTCGCGCCACGCGCTATGCGATTCGCTTTATGCCCCCGATTGCCGTTTTTACCCTGTGCTGGCAGATAGCGTTAGGTGGACAGCTTGGCCCTGCCGTCGCGACGGCGCTTTTTGCGTTAAGCCTGCCGATGCAGGGGCTATGGTGGTTAGGCAAACGTTCCGTCACGCCACTTCCGCCTTCTGTTTTACACTGGTTTTATGAAGTGCGTGGAAAACTGGAGGAGGCGGGCCAGGCGCTGGCACCGGTTGAAGGCAAGCCAGACTATCAGGCGCTGGCGGATACCCTCAAGCGTGCGTTTAAACAGCTTGATAAAACATTCCTCGATGACTTGTGATTGATCATCGAAACGACGACCAAAAGAAGGCACAGTAACAATCAGTTACCGTGTCTTTTTTTTACAGTGCAATGCGCTACAGGAGTCGAAAGATGGAAATGACCCATGCTCAACGTCTGATTTTGTCTAACCAGTACAAGATGATGACTATGCTTGATCCCGATAACGCTGCGCGCTACAGCCGCCTGCAAACCATTGTTGAACGTGGTTTTGGCTTGCAGATGCGCGAACTGGATCGCGAATTTGGCGAACTGAAAGAGGAAACCTGCCGTATCGTTATCGACATCATGGAGATGTACCATGCGCTGCATGTGTCCTGGACCAATCTGAAGGACCAGCAGACCATTGACGAGCGCCGCGTGACGTTCCTGGGCTTTGATGCTGCGACGGAAGCGCGCTATCTGAGCTATGTACGCTTTATGGTGAATACCGAAGGGCGTTACACCCATTTTGATGCGGGTACGCACGGCTTCAACGCCCAGACCCCGATGTGGGATAAGTATCAACGTATGCTGAGCGCGTGGCACGCCTGTCCGCGTCAGTACCATTTAAGCAGCAACGAAATTCAACAAATCATTAATGCCTGACGGAGGTGTGTGTGCAGTGTAAAGGTTTTCTGTTTGATCTGGACGGTACGCTGGTGGATTCGCTACCGGTGGTGGAGCGCTCGTGGTGCCACTGGGCCGACCGGCATGGCATCGACCATCAGGACGTACTGAATTTCATCCATGGCAAACAGGCCATTACCTCATTGCGGCACTTCCTTGCGGGACGTTCTGAGGAAGAGATTCAGGCGGAGTTCCGCTATCTTGAGCAGATTGAAGCTACCGATACCGAAGGCATCACCGCGCTGCCCGGTGCGCGTGAACTGCTTGAGCACCTGAATGAAGCGCAGATCCCGTGGGCTATCGTCACCTCCGGCTCGGTTCCCGTCGCGCATGCCCGTCATAAGGCGGCAGGTTTACCGACGCCGGACGTCTTCATTACCGCTGAGCGCGTGAAGCGCGGCAAGCCTGAACCGGATGCGTTTCTGCTCGGCGCAGAACTGCTTGGCCTTGCGCCAGCGGAGTGCGTGGTGGTGGAAGACGCGGCGGCAGGCGTGCTGGCCGGGCTGAACGCCGGAAGCCACGTCATTGCCGTTAACGTCCCGGCGGGTTCCCCCCGGCTGGAAGAGGCGGATTTCGTGCTTAACACCCTGACCGCCATCGACGTCTCGAAGGCGTCAGACGGAGTTGTAACCGTCTCGCTAAAAATGTAATCCCATGATATAGCCCCGCATTACCGGGGCTTTTTTATGGCAGAATTGCTTCTCCTCCACTGACAAGGACATGTTGTGAACGGTGAACTGATTTGGGTCCTGAGCCTGCTGTTAATCGCCATCATTCTTTTTGCCACGGGCAAGGTGCGCATGGATGCCGTCGCCCTGTTTGTGATTGTCGCATTCGTTCTGAGCGGTACCCTTTCCCTGCCGGAAGCCTTTTCCGGGTTTAGCGATCCCAACGTTATTTTGATTGCCGCCCTGTTTATTATTGGCGACGGGCTGGTACGCACCGGCGTGGCGACGATGATGGGGTCGTGGTTGGTTAAGGTGGCGGGCAGCAGCGAAACCAAAATGCTGATTTACCTGATGCTGACGGTCGCCGGGCTGGGCGCGTTTATGAGCTCTACGGGCGTCGTGGCCATCTTTATTCCGGTCGTGCTGAGCGTCTGCATGAGGATGCAGATCTCCCCGTCGCGGCTGATGATGCCGTTGAGCTTCGCCGGGCTCATCAGCGGCATGATGACGCTGGTCGCAACGCCGCCGAACCTCGTCGTGAACAGCGAACTGATCCGTGAGGGGCTTGAGGGGTTTAGCTTTTTCAGCGTTACGCCGATCGGGCTGGTGGTACTGGTGATGGGCATTATCTATATGCTATTGACCCGTTTCGCGCTGAAAGGGGAGAAGCAGGATAAAGCCAAAGAGGGCTGGAAGCGGCGCTCTTTCCGCGATCTGATTAAAGAGTATCGTCTGACCGGGCGTGCCCGACGTCTGGCTATCCGCCCGGGATCGCCTATGGTGGGGCAGCGGCTGGATGACCTTAAGCTACGCGAACGCTATGGCGCGAACGTCATCGGGGTTGAGCGCTGGCGTCGTTTTCGCCGGGTGATCGTTAACGTGAACGGGGTGTCAGAGTTTCGCGCGCGTGACGTCCTGCTGATTGATATGTCCACCGCGGACGTGGATCTGCGCGAGTTTTGTAGCGAACAGCTGCTGGAGCCGATGGTGCTGCGCGGTGAGTATTTCTCCGACCAGGCGCTGGATGTGGGAATGGCCGAGGTGTCCCTGATCCCGGAATCGGAGTTATTGGGTAAAACCGTGCGTGAAATCGGCTTTCGTACCCGCTATGGCCTCAACGTGGTGGGCCTGAAGCGCGATGGCGTAGCCCTTGAAGGGGCGGTGGTGGATGAGCCGATCCTGCTGGGGGATATCTTCCTCGTGGTCGGCAACTGGAAACTGATTAGCCAGCTCGGGCAGAAAGGCCGCGATTTTGTGGTGCTGAATATGCCGATTGAAGAGAACGATGCATCACCGGCGCACAGCCAGGCGCCCCATGCGATTTTTTGCCTGGTATTGATGGTCGCGCTGATGCTGACGGACGAGATCCCTAACCCGGTGGCGGCGATAATCGCCTGTCTGTTAATGGGCAAATTCCGCTGTATTGACGCCGAAAGCGCTTACAAAGCGATTCACTGGCCGAGCATCATTCTCATCGTCGGGATGATGCCCTTCGCCCTGGCGCTACAGAAAACCGGCGGGGTGGATTTGATCGTGAAAGGCCTAATGGACGCGGGCGGGGGATATGGTCCGTACCTGATGATGGTTTGCCTGTTCGTCATGTGTGCCACCATCGGTTTGTTCATCTCCAATACCGCAACGGCGGTGCTGATGGCGCCCATTGCGCTGGCGATGGCAAAATCGATGGGCGTTTCGCCGTATCCGTTTGCGATGATCGTTGCGATGGCGGCGTCCGCGGCATTTATGACGCCGGTCTCTTCCCCGGTCAATACGCTGGTGCTGGGGCCCGGGAATTATAGGTTCAGTGATTTCGTGAAGCTGGGTGTGCCGTTCACCGTGCTGGTGATGGTGGTGTGCGTGGTATTGATACCGGTCCTGTTTCCGTTCTGAGCATTTTGCCGGGTGGCGGCTACGCCTTACCCGGCCTACAACCCCGTAGGCCCTGCAAGCGCAGCGCCGCTGGGCGAAAATCAGAGTGGCGAATCCTGGCTAATCTCATCCAGCGACAAATGGAAGCTCGGCACAAACACGCGCATAAAGTAGTCCATCTCTTCGCTGCGACGAGATTCCAGCGTTTTTTCCAGACGCGTTTTTGCCAGTAAAAATTCGTTATTCCCGGCGGACAGTTCTTCCAGACACTTCAGGTAGGCGCACAGCGCATCGGCCTGCTTAACCAGGGATTTCTCCTCTTCCGTATACTGATGCTCATCGATCAGCGGCCCGAAGATATCGCGCAGCTCTTCAGGCACCATGTCGATCAGCTTCTGCTGGGCAATCTTCTCAATGGCCTTATATTCCTGGGCAATCTGCGAGTTGAAATATTTCACCGGCGTAGGCAGATCCCCGGTCAGCACTTCCGATGCATCGTGATACATCGCCAGCAGGGCGATACGTTCGGCATTCACCTGCCCGTTGAATTTGCGGTTTTTAATCGCGGCCAGCGCGTGCGCGACCATGGCAACCTGCAAACTGTGCTCAGACACATTTTCAGTACGCACATTGCGCATCAGCGGCCAGCGGTTGATGAGTTTCAGGCGGGAGAGGTGGGCAAAGAAATGACTCTGACTCATAGGTTACCTTATGTCTTCACTGCGACAGACTTCATTGTGCGGGGAGGGGAGGGAAGATGCAAATTTGCGGATGTTGCAGGCCGGGTAAGCGCAGCGCTACCCGGCGGAAAGTCAGCGTTACTGATGGTACCCGGAGAGGAAGCGCCCGAAGCGGCTGATGGCCATCTCGAGATCGTCTTCGCGCGGCAGGGTGACGATACGCACGTGATCCGGCCACGGCCAGTTAAACGCCGTCCCCTGAACCAGCAGCACTTTTTCCTGCAACAGGAAGTCGAGCACCATTTTCTGGTCGTCGTGAATATTGAAGCGCTTCGCGTCGATTTTCGGGAACATGTACAGCGCGCCGTTAGGCTTCACGCAGGAGACGCCCGGAATATCATTAATCAATTCCCATGCGCGGTTGCGCTGTTCATACAGGCGGCCGCCTGGAACGATAAACTCGCTGATGCTTTGATAGCCGCCGAGTGCTGTCTGGATCGCATGTTGCGCCGGTACGTTGGCGCACAGACGCATGGATGCCAGCATCTCCAGCCCTTCAATGTAGCCTTTCGCATGTTTTTTCGGACCGTTCAGTACCATCCAGCCCTGACGGAAACCGGCAACGCGGTAAGTTTTAGACAGTCCGTTAAAGGTGACCGTCAGCAGATCGGGCGCCAGCGCGGCGATAGAGTGGTGCTGCGCCGCGTCGTACAGGATCTTGTCGTAAATCTCGTCGGCAAAGATGATCAGGTTGTGCTGGCGGGCGATCTCGACGATCTCCATCAGCAGCTCTTTTGAATAGACCGCACCCGTCGGGTTATTCGGGTTAATGATCACGATACCCCGGGTGCGCGGGGTAATTTTGGCGCGAATATCATCCAGATCCGGGAACCAGTCAGAGGATTCGTCGCACAGGTAGTGCACCGCTTTACCGCTGGACAGGGACACCGCAGCCGTCCACAGCGGATAATCCGGGGCAGGAACCAGCATTTCATCGCCGCTGTTCAGGAGCGCCTGCATCGCCTGAACGATCAGCTCCGAGACACCGTTGCCAATGTAGATATCTTCAACGGTGACGTCGCGCATACCGCGAGCCTGATAGTGCTGCATGATGGCTTTACGGGCGGAATAAAGCCCTTTTGAATCGCAGTAGCCTTGTGCAGTGGGCAGGTTACGGATCACATCCACCAGGATCTCATCCGGCGCTTCAAAACCAAATGGCGCGGGGTTGCCGATGTTGAGTTTCAGAACCTTATTGCCTTCCTCTTCAAGGCGTTTTGCCTCTTTGAGTACCGGGCCACGGATGTCGTAACAGACGTTGTCGAGCTTGCTGGATTTTTCGATAGGGGACATGAACCTTTAACCTTTTCGCTATTATTGCAACTTCCTGCCGTGGAAGTGAGCACGGAACAATGTACTCCCACCGCGCTTCGTTTTGAAGGGCGCACAGAAGAAGATTTCGTCCAACCGGGCAATGCCGCGGTGATCGCTTACTCTAACGACGGAGTGATTTTGTGCCTGAATTTATCGTGATAAAGAGGGGTTCTGGGTGGTTTATGCTAAAAATTTCATATAAGGATGAATATTATTCTGGAATAAATAAAAAGACGATTCGGGCTGATGCATTAGTCCCCCTGAGTGACCATTCGCAAAACCTGAATGCTAAGATACCGATTGCCATATTAGCAAAGCCAGGTTAAAAGTTACTCATGTGAAATTAATGTTAAGGGTTATTAATGAATGGCCTGAATCTAAATTAAACTTTATTTATTATTAACGACGAAAATGCAACTTTCGTTAATTTTAATAAAAAGAGTGTAGTTGCTTATCATTGGCGGTAAATCCTTAATATTGCAATAAGACTTATAAATATAGTGGATTTGGGTTAAGATGTGTTTCGGGAATGCAGCATAGCGATAGGCCTGTTACGTATATCGGATACTGCTTTCCTGTATTAATCGATTGTTATTGTTAAAATTATCTCTGGCTGATTGGGTAAGTCACATCTTGCTACGTTGCCAACGCTGCGATATAGATGGCAGAAAACATGTCTTACTCTTTATGGTATTAACATCGACCTGCAAACAACGAAATATCCTGGACGCAAGAGAATAAAAATAACGTCATGAAACGTGATTTCTGACTGGTGATATACCGCAGTACAATAACTATCTGTCAGGCAGTCTGCCGGGCCGGGATGCGAGGGAAACTCTTCAGAAGGAATTGCTTAACTGTTACACACAGCTTCAACCCGGGCAGCTCCGCACGAGCAACCTGAAAGTGAAAAGATATGATAAATGCAAATCGTCCGATAATGAATCTCGACCTCGATCTGCTGAGAACGTTTGTTGCGGTCGCCGATCTCAACACTTTTGCAGCAGCTGCTGCCGCCGTTTGCCGTACCCAGTCCGCCGTGAGTCAGCAAATGCAGCGGCTGGAACAACTGGTTGGTAAAGAGCTTTTTGCGCGTCATGGACGTAATAAGCTTTTAACAGAACATGGTATTCAGCTTCTGGGTTATGCCAGAAAGATACTGCGCTTTAATGATGAAGCCTGTATGTCATTAATGTTTAGCAACCTTCAGGGAGTGTTAACATTAGGGGCGTCAGATGAATCAGCAGATACCATTTTACCCTTCCTTCTCAACCGAATTAGCTCGGTTTATCCGAAGCTTGCCCTGGACGTTAGCGTTAAACGCAATGCTTTCATGGTTGAGATGCTGAAAGAAAACGAGGTTGACCTGGTGGTCACGACGCATCGACCTGGCCAGTTTGACAGCCTGACGCTGCGTACTTCTCCAACGCACTGGTACTGTGCCGCGGAGTATGTATTGCAGAAAGGTGAGCCGATACCCCTGGTCCTGCTGGACGATCCGAGTCCGTTCCGCGATATGGTGCTGGCTGCGCTCAACGAAGCCGGTATTCCATGGCGCCTGGCGTACGTGGCGTCAACCTTGCCCGCAGTGCGAGCGGCGGTGAAGGCCGGGCTTGGCGTAACGGCCCGTCCGGTGGAGATGATGAGCCCCGATCTGCGTGTGCTGGGTCAATCCGAGGGACTCCCGTCGTTGCCGGATACGGAGTACCTGCTGTGCCATAACGCCGCCAGCAACAACGAGCTGGCAAAAGTGGTGTTCGAGGCAATGGAAAACTACCACAATCCATGGCAGTACGCGCCTGTTACTCCCGAAGGAGGGGACGACTCCCTGATCGTGGAAGGGGATTTTGAGTGATCATTCCCTCAAAATTCTCGTAACAAAATGTAAGTGCAAAAAAGAGCCACTCGCATGATTTTTTCCTGCGAGTGGTTTTTTTTGTTATTCATAACCGTGAACGGAGCAGGGATAAAGCAAATACCGCTTATTTATCAATGCAGTAAATGTTTTTGGTTAAGATGTAAACAATACCTGTTCTAACTTACCTCATACCCCGCCGATGTTAAAAAAACAGGAAATATGTTGCTGTTTTTTTGATTGAATTAACAAAAGCGTGTCTCAGATCAAGAAAATACTCCCATTTGGGGGGAGGAATCGTTGGCAAATCCTGTCAAAATAGGAGGGTTATTTTTTTTACTTCCAAAACGGACACGATTCAACAAGATGCATTTGACGGAAAGTCATGTACCCACCAGGGTTAAAGGGCACCAAATGTTAATGAGAATCGCACGTTGTAATTTAATGTGAAGAAACCTTTGTTAAAGTTGACAAAAGGTTATAGAAAGGAGTAAAAAACCCCATCATTTTGCTGTCTATGTCTCATTTCTGACAGTTAGTGTAAGGTTATTTTGTTCCTCCCCATGAATCGATGTGATGCCCATCTGCCAGCAAGAGCAGTGTCGTCGGTATCACTTTTGATGAGTAAGCAATGAGTATGTCAACATCCACAGAAGTCATCGCTCATCACTGGGCATTCGCAATCTTTCTTATTGTAGCCATTGGCCTGTGCTGCCTGATGTTAGTCGGCGGCTGGTTCCTGGGCGGTCGCGCCCGCGCAAGGCACAAAAACACACCTTTCGAATCAGGTATTGATTCAGTAGGTACCGCTCGCTTACGCCTGTCTGCCAAGTTCTACCTGGTAGCCATGTTCTTCGTCATTTTTGACGTGGAAGCGCTTTACCTCTTCGCGTGGTCTACCTCCATTCGCGAAAGTGGTTGGGTGGGCTTTGTCGAGGCCGCAATTTTCATTTTAGTGTTACTGGCCGGTCTGGTTTATCTGGTGCGTATTGGCGCGCTGGACTGGACACCTGTGCGTTCACGCCGTGAACACATCAACCCGGAAAACAGTATCTCTAATCGTCAGCAGTAACAGCGAGGCAATAAGATGGATTATACGCTCACCCGCATAGATCCTAACGGTGAGAATGACCGTTACCCCCTGCAAAAACAGGAGATCGTAACCGACCCCCTGGAGCAAGAAGTCAACAAAAGCGTGTACATGGGCAAGCTCGAACATGCCATGCACGACATGGTCAACTGGGGTCGTAAGAACTCCATCTGGCCATACAACTTTGGCCTTTCTTGCTGCTACGTTGAAATGGTGACGTCATTCACTGCGGTGCATGACGTTGCGCGTTTTGGGGCCGAGGTACTGCGTGCTTCTCCACGTCAGGCTGACCTGATGGTGGTGGCCGGGACCTGCTTTACCAAGATGGCACCGGTTATTCAGCGTCTTTATGACCAGATGCTGGAGCCAAAATGGGTTATCTCCATGGGCGCATGTGCAAACTCCGGCGGTATGTACGACATTTATTCCGTTGTGCAGGGCGTTGATAAGTTCATTCCGGTGGATGTGTACATCCCGGGCTGCCCGCCGCGTCCAGAGGCCT
>OJTZ01000050.1_pt1 | contig 74585 bp, 79 predicted proteins | sample 1601481 | NCBI WGS metagenome assembly OJTZ01 (sample SAMN04436660, study PRJEB24849) | human gut metagenome | biome: human gut; feature: NICU; material: stool | host: Homo sapiens | place: USA: Saint Louis, MO | collected 2010-05-08
AAGGCCTTTGAATAAGACAAAAGGCTGCCTCATCGCTAACTTTGCAACAGTGCCGCTGATCTTTATGCTCAAAGAAATAAAAAATCCCTTCCTCAGCGGCAAGCCGATCCAGAAATTCTAGGTCACTTTCCTGGTACTGGACGCAAAATTCACGCCTGGCATGGGTATCACGCAAAGCAAAGGCATAGTGACTGATATGATGTTCTTTCAATAACGTTTCCAGGATCTCCTGAACATTCCGCTGTTGAAATATGCGTGAATTTCTGACTAATCCAGCGCGCCAGAGTGCGGGGCGTATACTCAGGCGATAATGTGTCTGATGGCGTCCTGTATCTCCCTGTTCCACTTCAACCACGATGCCATTGACGATCCGCTGTACCTCGGTATCGCGCCAGACAGTCAGCGTGGCGCTTCTATCCAAAATAGCAGCGAACTCGATGCTGGGATTGTCACTGGCAGCCTCAAGTTCAAGGAAAAATGGCGTAGAGAACTGTTCATGCAACGTAAAGCCTGATACCACAAAAGTTTCTGGTTCCAGACTGCCCACACTCAGCGTAAAGCGAAGCCCACTGGCTTCCCTGCTCATGCTTGCCATCCGCCTTCCTTATTTATGGCGTGAATATATTTCCGTTTAATGAAAATAAAATCGTATATATACATAAAAAATATTAATGCATAAAAAAATGCAGCACAACCGATAAGTACATGACCAAATGTGTTCTAACTTGGTTATGCATGATTTTTTGAGGGGGTATGCCTGAACCGCCGAAATTTCCGACTTTCTATTTTTAGTGAACTTTTGGGACCAGGATGACTCCATCCTGCTGCTTACCGGTTACACTGAATGACGATGGGTCGTAGATCTCTTATTAATCTTTCGTCAAAACAGGCAGGATAGACGTTGTTAGACAAGACCGAATCCGTTACCACGGAAAATACCACCTCAGCACTCAGTCACCTGGCATTTTGTGCCTTGGCAGCCTTGGGGCTGGCGCGTCAAGATGGCATGGCCGGCACGCAATATGCAGAGAATTTGTTTCTTATTCGCTGGCTGGCCACCGCCCAAAAGCAGAAGCGATTCCCCAAAAGCGTGGCCGTCGACATCAACTGGCTACTCGAACGCGGGCGTAAGCACGGAGCGGCAGGCAAACTGCGTCAGCACCTGGACTCCCTGTGGCGCTCCTGCAGTGGCAATTTGGCCGCACAATCCGATCTGTTCCGGCTCACCTACGCCTCTGAAACGCTGAAAGACCAGGGCTGGGACAATTACGTGATGGATGCACATGAGTGGAAATCCGGAGTGACCCTGACGCCGTCACTTAACAACGGCTTCTACGTCGAAAAAACGGCGCTGAATGCGGCCTTTACCCAGGACGGACGCCACCTGCACCCCGTCCCTTTTCGTATTATTGGTGACACCGTCACCTTCATTCGTGTCATGACGGAATATGGCCTGAACGCGAGGCTCGTCGACAGCACCCCAGATCACCATACGGTCGCGCTGGAGCCCGCGAAGCATTGCTCCCTGCCAAACCGGTAAAAAGGAAACACCGATGACAATGGCCGATTTTCGCCGAATGGCGGCAAAAATGGATCAACATATGCTGCAGCTGGATGCACAAGGCGTCACGGAGCCGCAGCGGGTTATCAACCGCATGATGGGCTATACCCCCGAATTGCATCAGATTTGGACCGGCACCACGGATAAAGAACTGATGGCATTAACCCAGGAATATCCGGGGTTTTACCGTTACGCCCTCATCATGGAAACCGCCTTCGAGCAGGAGAACCAGCGGTCATCCCGCTCTTATGACGAGATGCCTGAATTCTCTGCAACACATAAACACACCATGGAACAGATACTCACCACGGCCGCAACCCTGGAACGGGGCTACCTCGCTTATCAGGGCAACACCCTGTCAGTGTTTGATGAACAAATAATCCGGCTGAGACAGTCGTTCGAATTATGGCAGGAATGCGTGGAAAAATTTCGGAAAGTGCTGAATGCCGATGAAATCGTCCCCCCCATGCAGCGTGACTATGTTCATGCGGGGCTGACACAAATTGCAGATCGGCTCATCGATTTACAGACTAAAATCCAGATGCATAGAAAATGACATCTATGCCGGGATCCCCGAAAATTCCGCCTCATTCGTTTCTTTAGCCAGTGGGGCTCTCGCCAGCCAGTGTTCTGATCCGCTGGCGCAGAGTCTCAAGTGGCAGAGTATCAATGTCCGGTAGCATCGCCACCAGGGATAATGCCTGGATAGCCAACACAATGGCTCTGGGCGGCTTACTCTGCTCATAACGGATGTAGGTACGCATCGAGATACCAAACTCCTCCGCCGCCCGCTCCTGTGTCCAGCCAAGTCCTGTCCGCCAAAGTTTCAACTCGAATCCTGTCATCGCTCACCCATACACTTAAAATATGACATTTTGTCATATTATATCTTTATAATATTGTTTTTCACACCCGGCAGGGCGACGGCCGTTTCGGCTCACCGGCATGAAAGCTTTGGGTTCAATGCGCGTTAGCGCATGAAGGCGACAAACATGGCCATAAAGAACTCAGATGATAAGGGTCGCCGGTCGCGCGGCATAGCCGCCCAGTTCTGATAGGTTTCGCCTATCCCACCCCCCGCCCTGTAGAGCCAATCCCACTAATAGCACCACAAAACTGTTTTTGCGCGGTCGGAGTGGTCATGGCAAGGCGTAGCCGCAGCCGGGGCGTAGCTCCGCGTTAGCGGGCCGGTAGGGCCGCTTACGAGCGTGTATATGAAACTTTCAGCGATAGTTTTTACAACGACTCGATAGTTAGTTACAGCATCCATCTTAAAGCCACTCTGTTCCGGGCCTTTAGGCCCGGAGCTGGGAGGCTTTGCGGTGGTTGAGTTCTGAGAAGGTGTATGAGTTAGCCTTGTGACTTTTGCCCGCCTTTGGCGGGAGCTACTTTGAAGGAGCTTGCGCCGTTTCTGAGTGGGCGGGTTTACCCGCTGCAAGTGAAGCCATTACGCACAGAGCAGAGCTCTTGTAAGGTCTTTTTAGGTCTTAATGAAGTTACAGTTACTTTGCATGTAATTCTTAGTAGGCATTTGCCTTCATAAGGTATTTGCATCTATCTGTGGAAAACTCGCAACACCTGGCCAGACCCTTGCACTAGCCATCGGTTTGACGGACTGCCTCGCAGAAAAATGGCACCGAAGAGTCAATTCAGAAATAGTGGGCGTGCCGAGGCCTACGCAATCAAGCGCATCAATGGCAGGAGGGCGGAAAGCCGGGCAAAAGAGAAGGGGTTATGGTGTATCTGGTGGGGCTGACGTGGCCAGTTTACGCAGGGCGTGATAGCGCTGATCAACCTGTCGCTTTAGCGCTAGGTGTCCCATGGCCTCCAGCTCATCCTTGCTGTACATCTTTATCAGACCGTTAAGGATCTCAGTGCGCGCCTGCTGGCGCTCCATCTGCAGCAGTTTTTGCGCTTGCCGCCGCTGTTGTTTGAAGGAACGGTGACGTGCCCGGTGTTCAAAGGCCCGTTTGATATGCTGTTCCTTGGCACGCCGGCGTGCCTCTGACAGAGTTATAGGGGCTTCGCCTTGCTTGACCAGCCCTTGATTCATCCACGCCAGTTGTTGATTCTGCGCCGCCTGATACTTGCCCAGCTCGTAACCGATCAGGACAAAGAACAGCTCGGTTACCCAGATAATTTTGGGAATGTGGGAACGGCTGGCTTCATCCCAGGCACGTTCACAGGCGAGGGCACCCAATTCTTCCAGCGTGGTGATCGCCCGACTGGCGCGTGAGATGCTTTTTTTGTCACCACTACCGGTCGACAACCCACACCAGTCGGAAAGCTGTTCAACGCTGGCCTCAACCTTGCCGGTCACAATATTCAAACGATCGGACATCGCCACCATCAGCGCATTGATCGCTCTGGCCCGGTGTTCATTCATACGTTTAAAGAACGGCCGCGTCAGTCCGGTTTTCTGCTGGACGCGCGGTGTGGTGTACCAGGCTTCATGTCTGGCCGGCTGATTCTCACGGGCAGCCGTCACCAGTGCCCGGATAAGAGCAGGTTTGTTCGCCCCAGCCTTGGGAGGCTGGTAGGTGGGGAAAGGATTGCTGACGTAACAGCCCCGGGAACAGGCTGGTGTCGCTTGTTGGATTGCTGAGCGGTTATCCACCACTCCCTGCACTTAAGTTGCACAGGAGGAGTTGACCTTTAAAAGGCATAAAACTATACTCCCTGCATAGAGCAACGCTTCTATACAGTTTTAAGTGAGCCCCGGTAATCTTCTACGTCGCCAAACAGAAGAGATTATCGGGGTTTTTGCTTTCCAGGGGCAGTACAATCTTCTCAACAGCCCCTGTTCATTGCCACCTTGCGGCGTGGCCAACCAAAAAATGCTTCAGACGATCAGTAATCTAGCACCAGAAGTCAGACCTAGCAAGAAAGTAAACCATTTACTTTTCGGTAAGCCGTCTTTTCGCTTCACGTTCAATCAGCATCTCAATCATTTGTCCTTGAGTAAGACCATCATCTGAACAAAACTCTATAAATTGTTCTTTTAGAGGATTTCGGACAAATACATTAATCTCTTTATGCGTTAAACGTTTCCGGGCTATCGATGCAAGCTGCTTTTCAGACGCAGTCATAGCATTGCCTTTTCTATACTGACGCTTCGCTTTCGATGAGGAAGTTACTGCATTTACGGCCTGTGACATTTCTGCCTCCCCAAGGATCTGAAAAGGATCGTTTGGCAAAGCGTACTACAGAATCCGTAAGTTAGCAGCATAAAAAGCATTTTTCAGTCCCGTTGGCGCGGGATGACAGATAAAAATGCAGGAAGAGCGGACGACCGGAGCCCAGAGGATCAAGTCGTCATAGGGTGACAGAAAGGTATGGGGGACATTTCAATACGAGGAGCGCCACTCCTTCCCGATATCCCAGCGCGATTGCCAGTGCGCCAGGTAGGTTTGTGCCACGCCAGGCATATCACGCAGCACCAGCGCATTTTCAGAGTTGGACCGCGCCGCTGCGCGGCTAAAATTGAATGACCCGGTCTCGACATTCACCTGGTCGGTGATGATCAGTTTGTCGTGCATTATCTTGAAGTTATCGACGGTACGAACCGGAATACCGGCATTGACCAGCAAATTCATCGCCGCCTGGCTGGCCTTGTTCTGATTTCCCTTCGCGTCCAGCACCACTTTCACATCAACACCACGATGCTTGGCGCTCGTCAGTGCTTTCGCCACCTCGGGGGAAGTGAACGAATACCCCATCAGACGGATACTGCTCCGGGCGTCATTGAGCGTATTCAGCACCAGCTGCAGGGCGCTGCCTTCGGGTGAGAACCCCACCTGCACCGAGGGTGCCGCCATGGCACACGGAGCGACAACCAGGGTTGCGGCCAGACACCAGACTTTCAGCGAGGTCCGTATCATTTTGCCCCCCCGTAAAACACATTGCCGTTCCTCGAACTGACGCCGCCCTGCACATGACCACAGGTGACGTTACCTGTACGCGTCTCGATGTTGCCGGTGACATTACCGGCCCTGACGTTGCCGTTGGTACTGCGTACAGTGCCAACATTTCCCTGCACCGTCACATCGGCCTCTTCGGAATCAATCACCTGCACATCACCCACAATCGTAATGGCGACAGCCACCACCATCCCATCGCCCAGCGACACCGTCTGGCCATCCGCAATCACCTGGTTACCGCTGACGCGGATATGATTACCATCGACGACCATTGTCTTGCCGTTTACTGTGATTTTCGTTGCCATTTTGCGTTCTCTTTTGAAGTGTTGTTGGCCGGCTTCTCAACCGGAATATGTTGCATTTGGTAGGCCATCAGACGTGGTTGCCCAACACCCAGTACGGTCGGGGTTTTCGCCTGCACCTGATAACCCCGCCCACGTGCCGGCAGATGCGCCAGTGCCGTTTCCCATAGCAGGCTGGTGCTGACCGCCGCCGTCGGACGTCGGCGCCAGATATGCTGCCATTCGTCTTCCAGGTCATTGATGGCCGCCAGCGCGGGATCGGTCAGCAGCAGGTTCTCCAGATCTGAACGTGCGTCCGGCGCATCCAGCCGGCGGACTATCTGCTGTATCCGGTCAGCCCGTGGATAGCTACGACGAACGGCTGCCGGTGCCTGCGCAAGCAGCGCATTGAGAGACGGCGGAGCCACCTCAATAAAACGGTTAATCTGTATCGCCTCTTTCGTGAACTTGTCAGCGTCAGCGATATAGAGCGAAGCACCACGAATAACCTCCCCCCGGAACAGGGTAATGTTCTCGCCCTCCTGCAGCTGCTGCACTTCTTCCACGCTGACTTTCTTTTGCTCGCGCAGTTGCAGTTTGTCGTCTTCATCCCAGCGACTGCCCATGACACCGTTCTGACGCACCATCTGGCTCATTTCCGGCAAATACTCCGTGCCGGCCATCAACTGCAGGATTTCCAGTGTGTCTTTCGGGTCCATGATTTTGCCGGTGATACGGGTACCCATGTTGGCGATCAACGTCCATACACGGTCACCGGCCGCCGATTTAAGCCGCTGTGCTTCTTGTCCGGCCAGCAGCAAGCAATACCCCAGCGATCGGACCTGGGTGGCCAGCTCACCCAGCTTTTCGGTGTAACAAGCCCCCACCTCATCGGCTATCCACAGAAAGGGGAACCTGTCCTTGTACTTGCGTACAACCATGATGTCTTCCGGCCGCCCCTCCAGCTTTTCACCGAGGTCCTGGCTCAGGATCATCGCCAGCTGAGATACATACAGTCGCCCGAGTGCAGCCGCCTCGGTGGAAGAGATTTCCAGTGCGGGGATAAGGATGACGAGGATGCGATCGTTGTGAACCACATCTTTCAGGTCGATGTCACCGGCGTCGCGGGCAAACACATGACCGTAGGTGTCATTGAACAACGCCAGCATGCGGGTGAACTGCTGAATGAGGTAACCATGCTGGTTCAGCGCCTCCGGCGCCCATTCTGACGGGGAGTCCACGGTAGCCAGGTCAAACCCCGCCAGCGTGCCCAGATAGTTCTCCAGCGGTAATCGCGCCTCATCATGCCACTGCTCTTCCACTGACTGGATATAGAGCCGCGCAATACTGCGCAAGGGGAGATGGGCTTGAATAGTACGCTGCGACATCACCGTCCCTTCTCGCCTGCATTTGTACACCAGAGCAAACACCAGCGCCTGTATCATCGCCCGCGCTTTCTCCTGCCAGCCGCCATCGTTGCCGGCCGGTGGCAACATCGAATCCATCAGGTTGATGATGTAGGTTTCTTCAGCGATGCCGAAGGCATTGACCGTATTGGTTTGCGGTCGGTTTTTGACATCTTCCAGCAGCTCCTGAGCCCGCGAACGACCGCCGGTGATGAAGTTCATCATTCGCAGATCGTCTTCACGACCAAAGCGCCGCGCCATGGACGCAATGGCCAGCGCCACATCGTTTTGTGCCTTGGCGTCGGAATAAATCAGCCCCTTGCCAAGAGCGAGTTGGTTGAGCACATAACCCAGCAGCGTTTCCGTCTTGCCTGCACCGGTGGTGCCAAACATCAGGATGTGCCGCGTCATGTCATCCATCGACAGCCACAACTCACGCCCCGCATCACGCCCACGCAGATACCCCAGATAGAGGATGCCGGCTGCCTTGCCCATGGCGATACGCATGACCGTCACGGGCAAGAAACCAAACAACTTGCCCGGCACCTGCCGCTGTGTAGAAGGGTCGAGCCGATCCATATCGGTAGGCATACGCATCGGCATTTGCCAGGGTTCCATCAGCATCGCGGGCGCCCAGAACACCATCACGGGCAGCGTTAACCACAACGTGACCGGCCAAACCACACCGGCGATGACAGCCCCTGTCATCCCCAGCGCCAGCCCTCCCGGGGACAACATCCAGTCCCCCAGGGCTGAGTGATAAACACGGCGGTTAACGCGGTTGCGTTCAACGCCATAGTCAGTGGGTTGCATCCGGCGTCTCCTTCTCGCTCAGGAACTGACTCAGTTGGGCTGGGTCTCGCAGGACTGCCTGGGGTACATAGCGACCATCATCCGCAATCACCCAGGGCGTACCCGGAATGCGATAGGCCTGATAGGCCACCTCGTTGACGCCCAGTGCCTTTTCAGCCACATCACAGGTGCTGTCGGCTTTCTTGTCGACTGGGGGTTGTTTACCCAGCTGCAGTCCATCCGTACCAACAGTAAATAATGCCTGCCAGGCAGCTGGCCGTTGCTCCGGCGGCAAGCACAACACCGGGGTGATGGCAGCAATGGATTTCTCGCGCCCAATCACGGCCACCGGGAAGACGACCACGTTCGCCAAATGGGCTGCAGCCACTAATGCCGGCTCCAGATGCCGGCAATTCGGGCAGTTGGGATCAGCAAACACGTATAAGGTACGGTCATGGCCAGAGGAATAGTTCACGGTGAACAATTGGCGATCGGCAGCACTTTTCAGCTTCTGCGGCAGGGTTGCCCGGACTGACGTCGGCAGCGCCCAGCCATCTTCTTGCGCGGCAGTTCGCGTTTGCTGGACAGGAACAGGTATTTCAGGACGTATGGCTTTCGCGTTGGTATGCGGAGGAAGCGCTGGCGGCAAAACCAAAGGCGGTGGTGCCAGGCTAACCTCTGGCCCCATCCCCAAGGGTGCAACCTCCCGGGACTGCGCCAGGTAAACACCCAGCATGACCCCGACAAACAGCAACGCACCAGCCATCGTCAACCGAGTACCCCATCGGGAGCGCCATTTTTCCGCCTGCTGCAGCTGCGCACCGGACAAGGCCGCAAGCAACTGATCGTTGCCACCATTAGCGCTGGACTCAACTGTGAATACGTTCCCCAACGTGTCGCAGCACATCACCCCAGCGTCAGACAGGAAAAAAGTCGGCTGGCGGCGCAGGTCGACAGTACACAAAGTACGGACACCACCGTTCTCCCCAGTACGTTGAACGACTAACAGATTATCGCGAATGTATACGGAGAAAGGCGCATAGCTTGATTTTGCACGCATGGAATATCCTTTTAATTCAAATACAGGTCGACACCAGAGCCTGATTAGCCTGGCGTACAAATGGGGTAAAATTCGGTGGATGTGATCAGATAAATCAAGAGGGGTGACGCTAGGCTGCAGTTGTCTCCTCGCTGTCCGGCGGGTCGGTAATGGCATAAACAGCGGACATCACCGACTGTTCTGCCGCCTGGCGACGACTAATCACCACCGGTGTATACGGATAGACCAGACCCAGACTTTCCAGATCGGCCTGCAGCCCTTCAACAGCTTGCTCCACCATGATGCCCGGACGAGGCAATCCCAACTTGCCAGCGCGCACCTCGGCCCGAGCCTGAGCAGCAATACCAGCACCTTCGACAAACACCTTGGCGGTATCTGCCGAATGCAGGCCATACCACAATGTACGGTCAACACCCTTGAGCCAACGAAAACGCGCCGGGGGCAATCGCAGGTCACGGGCATACAACCCAACCAGCGCACTGCGCACATACCCATGTCGCGCCAACCACTCGTTGACGCCTGGTGCTTGAACCACGCGTTCAAACGCTGTATTGGCCAACGGGAACAACGGCACAGGTGAAACCCGCTTGCGCCGTAAAAAACGCCGCACTACGCAGGAGCGATTCAGGTCATCCAGCAACCGTGACGCCGCCGCCCGATCGTTCAGGAATACTTGCAGACCAAACACTGCCAGCAGGGCGCGTTCATAAGGGTGCCAATTTGTCACATTACACATTGTTTTTCCCAACTGCGCAGTGAAGACCTCCGCTGCGGCAGTCCGATCGAGCGTCTTGCGTTGAACGAGTTGATGTTGCGTGGTGAAGTCTTCGGGTTTCAGCGCCCAAACATTCGCCGGTGCGGGATCATTCATCAGGCCATCCGGCCCGGATGCCATGGCCAGAACAGGCATCACGGAGGGGGCAAAGCCACTGACCAGGCCCGGCAACGTATGGACATTGATGGACCGTTTGCTGCGAAAAGCCAGAACGGGGTGCTGCGCCAGCGCGATAAAGCTGGCCACAACGATCGGCACCAGGAACAACAGTAAGATACCTGAAGTGGCGTTCATCACATTAAGCCACTCATCGAAGGTAACGCTGGCGGCGTGATTGGCCGTGTCGGCCAGCAGGTTAATTTTTCCACCGGTCCAGTTATGGATGCGGGGAACATCTACCGCAGTCCAGAGCCAGTACAATACCCAGCAACTCCCGTATACAAACGAATCAAAAAATAGCCAACACAATAGAACGGCAGCGCAGAAGGCCAGGAACATTTGCCCTTGATCGCCGTCCCACGCGCTCTGCGATGGGCGGTTATACATAGAGGAACTCGCAAAAAAGAACACCGGCTAAAAGCCGGTGTTGAGGGTGTTTGCCACCCGATGAGGTGACTAGAGGGGGATAAGGTACGGCTCAGGCCAGGCGAGGGATCGCGATATGGTTTTCACGCTCCAGCTGCTCACGGTGAATATCAACATACTCAGAGAACGGCATCGCCGGCTGATATTGCTTGAACTCCATAGAACCCAACGTATCAAACCAGCGCTGGGCCCAAGGGGTCGCAATTTCAATGCGGGGCAACTCAGGGAGTTTGGTGTAAAGGCGGAACATCTTTCCTTCCACTTCCCGATTGGTCCAGTCGTTCATATCCAGTCCAATCACGTCCACTTCACCTTTGCGGATACGGTGCACGTAAAGGATGGTGCCGCGCTTGATATCGATACCCAGATATTTACCATCACCTTCATGGAACATCTCATAGCCTTGCTCTGGCATAAAGAAATCGGAACTTTTTATATCATTGGTAATGATTTTCAAAAGACGGCGTTTTTTTAAAACATGAAAGAAGAATACAGCTACTGGGATTATTACCCCCATCCAGATTGTTCCAACAATAATATATATGTCGCTACCTGTCTTACCAGGGGCACTAATGGCAAACAGAGATAAAAGCCCCAATATGAGCAGACACGGGAGAGCAACTAACCCATAAGCAAGTTTGATAAGGAAAAAAGTGAACTCTTTCCCTGTTTTTAGTCGCTGAGCCATAAAATCTCCTCCTCTATAATTGAATACATTATACCCAACCACTGTGTATTTGTCAGGGGGTTTCTACTGTATTCCATCAGTTTCATTACCCTTTCCAGACCGCTTCGGCATATTGCGCATACCGGGAATTCGCTGCGATCCCGTACCTGCAGCACCGAACATATTTTTCATATTATCGACCAAGCCACCCATAACATTATTCCCTTCTCGACCACCGAGGAATGAGATCACATAATCTGGCAGTGAGGCCTGTAAGCTGAATAAGCGCGTCACGCCAAAGGTGGCAATACGTGCATATATCATCAGCCAGCCGACCATTTTGACCAACCCCATAATCGAGTCAGCATTAGCGTTGGCCAGGGCTGAAGCAAACAACAAATTGAGTACCGTGCCGCCGGCAATCGCCGCCACAGAGGCGAAGAAGAACCCCAACACCATCAGCGAAGGCCGCAACATCATGTCAATCAGGAAAATATACCCATATGCGCTGCGGCTCCCCTTGTCTTCTTCTGCCCCCAGATGCGTCGCTGACCACATTGGTCCTGCTGCGCACCCAATCAGCACGCTGACAATCCAGTTAAAGAAGCCCGTCATCCAGAAAATAAAAGGGACGGCCGGCAAAAATACCGCCAGTGAGAATCCGATAGCCAAAAGTGCAAACATAAAGAAGTAGAACATTGGCGCCATCGCGCCCATCACATCCTTCACCACCGCGCCGGCATCAACCGCAAAGATCTTACTTGCCCACCCCACCGGTGAGTTACTGGCCGCCGATGCAATCGCCCAAGTGCCGGCATAGGCTGCCATCAGCGTTTCTGTGGTACCCAGCGTATAATCGCCTACTTCTTGCATTTTAATCAGTGGGTTAACTTGCTCAGTGTAGTCTGAATTTGCTCCTATATTTCTCGTTGCTATAAAGTTAGTTAGCCTTTGTATAGGACTTTTTAATATGCCAACAAATACAGAGTTGGGCTCTTGAGCTGCACCGGCTGCACTAATCTCACTCTCCGTTTGTGTTCCCAGGGGGGGTGTATAGGTACTGTTCTGCACCTGTGCGCGATAAGCGGTAAACACCTGGTTATACAAGTCTCCCGTACCGTGCTCACCCACCCCACTCATGCCACTGGTGATAGGCGTCGCGTTGGCCACATCGTTGGTTTTACTGTTGGCGGTCGCGAAGGTGTGATACCAGGCCCCCAGAGAAACCCAGCCATAACTCTTGATCTGATTAACCAGTTGGCTCTGCAGCGAATCCTTGTAGTTGATCTGGTTCAACGCTTTGTTGACCGTATCTTCATAATCGGCCGCCGCATTCTGGATGTCGGTTTCCACATCCTGAAAACTGCCACTGTCCTGATCACGTTTACTCAGATAGGTATCGACGAAATCCATTGCCGCCCGATCCAGCGACGTCTGCATCCTGTCCAACGCCTGCTTTTGTGACGCCACGACACTGTCGGTATCGACCTTGCTGTCAAACAACAAGTTCCATACACCGCTACGGGCAGAGTTCGGTGTTTTCGCCGACCCGCAAATGGCACTGCCATTACCGGTCTCATATTCCCCGCTGCCCCCTTTCGTACTCATCATGGGTGTATTCGCTTCCCCTGACGCATAAAGAGCCTGCAGTTCGCGGTTGATGGCATATTTGCACAGGTTCATTTCAAAAATGGCCCGTGCAGCTGAACGGGTCGCCGGCGCGGTCGGCTGCGTGACCATCGAATACCCGCTGGCCATCATATCTGCCGCTTTATCTGTCAGCAGGTTAGCGCTTCCGACGCCCATCACCGACGCGGCCCACAGCATCACCAATTGCGAAATCGACCACCCCGAGCCTGTAGGCACCAGCGTGATAAAGCCCGCAAAGGTCATAACCGGATACAGCATCGAGCGAGCACCATTAAACACACGCCCCTCATGTCCAGCCTTCACGACGGTTTTCATCGTCACGGTCAAAAACCAGAACAGGGCTATGGCACAAAGCACACCGTTGATAATGGCAAACAGCGAGCCAATCAACGTTTGTTGCCCAGGGTTAAACGGATGTAGAACCACATCCCCAAAGATCATGACCAGCGCCTGGCGCGATAAGTCATTGGTTTTCTGTGCAGCGTCTGCGATGGTCTGATAATTCACACCATCAGCGAACGCCGGCCAGGAAAAGAGCAGCAGCAAGCCTGCTGACCACAGCCTTTTGAGAAATTTCATCGTGTTGTCCGTATGTTATGTCCCCGGTAGATCGCAGGGCAGAAGGCAGGGAAGTGAATGAGGCGTCAAAGGGGGATAAATGCAGTCGGGCTGTCAGCGCCAATAGCCTAATGACACCACTTGCCGGCAACAGCGATTCTCCGACCGGAAATCACCGAACGTCCCCTTTTCTTCTTTACTGACGCGCTGCGTATTGAGTTGCCACAGGCGATACGTCACGATCAGCGCTTTCACGAACCCTGCAGCCCCTAACAACGCCAAAATCAATGACGCAATCGTCGCACGCAGCAGGACCGAGCCTGGCAGGGAGACTACACTCACCATGATCATCAGTAACAAAATCAAGGAGAGTCCGCCGCAAACCAGCATAAGGAACCACCAAAATGCCCGGATGCGTACATAGTTGGTGCGAAGCTGCTCAACCGAAACGCCCGCTGCCGCCACGGCTTGTGCCCAGGTCAAAGCTTCACGGTCAACCTGACGACGTTCGCGAACCACCTCCCGTACCCGCCCCAGGTTGTTCAGTATCGGCCGCATGCTACCCCGGTAAATAACGCCCAGGTCAGAGAATGGGTTTACCAATGACAGCCCTACTTTCCCAACACGCCGCAACGAGGAGGTTCCTGTTTTCTTATCGTCTCGTTCAGTTTGCATTAGCCGTTACTCCCGCACTCATCTGGTTGGAAAGCTGCTGCAGCTGCGGCGCATATTGTGCTTTCGCCGCCATGGCCAATTGCTGCCCTGCGATAACATTTGCCTTGCGCAGCTCGTTTTTAATGCCCAACTGCAACCAGTTACCCAGGCTTTGGACACGGACCAGCTCACGCGTCAGATTGTCGCCACTCATCGCCTGCAGATCGGTTTCATAGGCGGTGTTGGCATAACGCCGGCCGACTTCAAAAGACTCGTACTCCCGTTCGCTCATCACCCCGGACCTCTGCGCTTCCTGGCTCGCCGTCGCTGAAAAATACTGACTGGCCGACGGACTCTGTAGCGACTCACCTAACGCATCCCGGGTCGCAGGATTGGGCTGGCTGGCCGCAATCATGTCCAGCTGGGGCTGCGAGGCCGCGCTCTGTATTGATTTGTATTGTGTCAGCAACCCCTGATATTCGCGGCCTGTGGCCGATTGAATATCACCTTTACCCGGTGTGCGTCCCGCATCATGGCGGGACGAGTTTTTCATGTAGGCCATCGCCGCATCCACCTGTTCTTGATTGAAGGTCAGGTCAGGTGCTTTGCCGACAGCGCCGGCACCATCCATCAGGGAACGCAACTCGATATCACCGCCGGGCAGCGGAGAGACCTGTGGACACAGGTCTGTCCCCCCATAGGTTGCCGCTTCCTCTGCCGTACAGTAAGCCGCATGTACCGCCGCACTGCGATAGCCACCCTGACGCGGTGCCACCGGAAGGGACGCTACGCTCTTGCGCACCATTTCGCTGCTGACGCCCCCGCCGCCAGACAGGCGGGAGGCACTGGAACGGGTTTGCTTGCTGACCTGCGTGGCCATGCCGGACGCCGATTCGCTGCAGATACTGTCCGTTACTGTAAAACTGTCGCGGGCTCGCTCCAGACGCTCTGTCTGACGCCCAAAGATGTCGGCCTCACGCTGCGCGCGAGCCGCCTCGGTCACCGCCGACACCTGTTTGTCACTGGCCTGCACGATAGCAGTACCTATCTGGGTTTCCGTTGTGAGGATCTCCGCCAACGTGGCATTGATGGTGGCCATTGCCGGCATCACCTGGAATTCAATCGGTGCACTGCCGGACACATAAACGGTATACGCGGCCGCAGGCTGGATCAGTACCAGACTGACCGCCAGCGCGACCACTGTCGCAGAGTATTTCATGATATTTCTCGCTTAAAGGTGATAGCCGCGTTTGGCAATAAGCTCAGAGGCAAGGTGGCGCGTGACATTGCCGGCATCCACATCGCCGACCTGCTTTCGACGCAGTTCGATCAGCTTCTCTGCCGTGCCCTGCGGAAAAGCCTCAGCCAGAATGGTGCGCGCCGTTGACCCGCCAACTTGTTCGTACAACAACCGCCGGAGCGAACTGTCTATCGGTGAAGAGTTAAGCGCCCACAGTTCAAGGGGCCCCAGCGCGTTTTTCAGTATCCGGGCCAACGTCCCCCCACCCTTGATACGAAAAATGCCCAGGAACGGCACGCCACTCCCGTCCGGCGCTGGGCCTGTGCCGCAGCGCTGGAAGTTACGCAAGGTGACTTTCGGTACCTTGAAGCGCTCGACCAGCAGCGCTTCGTCATCCGGATCGACCTCCATCATGAACAATGAATTAGCCGAGCGAAGTATGGCCTCAGGGAAATCGCGCATATACTGGGAAGACAACACGGTGCGGACCCCGAATTTCCGTTGTTCACGATCCTGGGTTTCCAGCATGGGGAAAATAAACGGCACTTTCTTGGCGTTATGCAGTTCGTCATACCCCTTGGTCTTGACCTCTTGATCCAGCTGTTCCAACCGTTCGATATGTAATGCGTGATAACGCTTGTCGACCGCGGCAAGCAACGCATCACGGTACTGAGGCAGGACGAAATCACCGCCAGCCACCTGGCCAGCAAACAGGAACATGATCCCCGTTTTGAGATGCCCCGCCTTACTGTCATCCCCCATCACGTTATTGAGGTCGATCGCGATCACGCGTGTTCGAGGACTAATGACAAACCGCGTGCGCCCAGCCAGCATTTTGAATTCACCCACCGCGTCTTTCATGCAGCGATACATATACTCCAGCAACTTTTCCTGACTGCCATCTCGCTGCACTTTACCGAAGGCCCCCTGAATATCTTCATGATTCAAGATACCGGTCATGTCGGTCAGTTCCGGTACAGCCTGGAACTGGGCCAATTGAGCCTCTCGCACATAGCCTCCATCAAACAGCAGATCACGCACTTCGTACCATAGCGCTTTATCCCACCAGTCTGCATCGAACCGTTCAAACAGCCCCAATTTATCCAATGCCGCATCGACACACTCCAATCCAGGAAGACCGCGGCTATAAGCCTGCGGGCTGACTTCCGCATTCGTGGTGTAGGCTTTGCTGATGGCCCGCTCGAGGATTTGTCGGGTATCGCGGGCATTAGGGGGTTCGCCGGTGCTGGGATCGATACACATGGCGGTCAACATGCTGAGGATCCAGTTGCGTTCAGGCTCTATCGGATAACGCGCCCCCAACTGGATATCAAACAGGTTGCGGCAATGGGCCACACTATTCTGCAGAACAATACCCACCACCTCATCTTTCCGTTCCGGCGGTAAAGCATCACGCAGCAAGGCAATCTGGCCTTGCATTGAAAATCCCTTATCCACGCCGGCAAAAAATGGCAGGTTTTGCTGAGCGCTGGTGATTTGAATGTTACCAAGGGCGTTAAGTAACACTGACTTCCCCGTCCCTGGTGAACCGGACACCAGGTTGGTCAACTTGTTCTGCTTACTGGTGGCCAGCCCCACAGGATAAAGTTTGCCATCCAGCGTGGGGAACAAGGCGTTGCCATCGTCCTCCCAGGCAGATGCTGGCCGCGTCAACGGCGTCAGGTTCAGTGCTTCGGATAACGGGGGGTAGAGCGGGTTGGGGCCGCTGCCTTTGCTGGATGCCACCAGAGTGGAAACCCAGGCACGAACCGGATCGCCGAAAGTCTGCGTGACCTCACAGACGCCCCATGACTGGAAAGCCTGTGTCAGTAGCGTCAGATTACGGGTTACCGCCTGTGGACTGTCCCCCCAGGTCGCTGCCGTTATCGTCATCACACAGACCGGTTCATTTTTTTCAACCTGTGTCAGTGCCGCGATGGACTTCCAAATCGGCCGTAAGGTCGGCACAAACGCCATAAAGTCGAGCGTCCCTTTCTTGACACCCAGCGCCGCCATGCCACCAGGCATCACATCCATCCGTACCCGCCAGGGCACCGCACGCGGCACCAATGCTTTGAGATGTGCAAATGTCTGAGGGGTTTGCGGCCCCAGGATCACCGACAACGTGCCATGCCACACGCCGTTAATGCACAGCATATTGCCCTGTGGGTGAACATCCTGATTCATCAATTGGAAGTTCAACCAGGGGGCCAGGAATGGCGTGTGATCATCTCCAGCACGTGCACCATGAGGCATAATGGGATCATCCGGCAACAATGGCTGCCAGTGCTCGGAGGTACCGGCACGATCCACTTGCTCACGCAATGCGTGCCCAACAGCATGCGCGTCAAGACGACTCAACAGCACGCCTTCGCCGTTATCTCTCAATGCCGCCTCTATGCCACTGAGAAAGGCATCATGTCTGATTTTTTGTCCCACCATCTCAGCCAAAACAGGGATTTGGCCAAAACGCGCATCGGGGCTTTGCTGGATAAGCGCCTTGAGACGCTTGTTTTCGTCCATCAGTTCGTGGGCGGACAATGCCTTGCGTCCGGTGTAACACACCAGATAGCAGCGTTCTCGTGACACCCAGGGGCTGATCTTGGCCACCCGCTCATCCAGAATTTCCTTCAGCGCCATGCCGGTACGGCGAATGGATCGGTATTGAGGTGCCATAAGACGCCTGACTTCTTCTTCCCCACGGGAGGGATCATCCTCGTAAATCAGGCTGAATTTATGGCCATGTCGGCGATACACCGCATTCAGGGATTCGGTCATACGTTTGATGCGCCCCGCCCAGGAAAACGGGGCGTCAGAGGCGGCCATTTCATCGGTATCGCAAAAGCTGCCGGCGACGGCAAAGGCCGAGCAATAATCACCGTCGTCAGTCACCAGGATATAGGGCGCTGCCAACTCGGGGTGGCGTATACGGTCGTCATCTGTCAGACGGATCACCGTCTGCAGATCACAGTAGTCGGGTAAATCCCGCGACACGGCAAAGCGGGAGGTGGCAGTAATGATCTCTTCAATCCAGCGGATCGGGTTCGGCATACAAATCACTCCGGCGGTAGGTAGGGAAACACCAGGTCGTCAGGGCCTGCGCCGCTGTTTTACCCTCAGGCAACAACAGGGACAGGTCATCGAACACATCAGGGGGAAATACAGGTACGCAGCCAACCAGTCGTTCTTGCAGGCGTGCCCGCTTGACGGGGGGCAGTCGCAGCATGGCTGCGGCAAACTCTCCCACTCGCGCCGTTCCCCATGCCCCTTCAACCTCTCGGGCATGGAGTATCATCCAGCGCCACACGCGTTTCCCCTCACGCTGCTGTGCTCGGGTGCCGGTAATCATCGCCAACAAAATCTGACGCTGCAGATGAAGGGCGTTCGTCAGTGAAACGCCGGGAAGCCAGACCAGACGAGCATGGGCTGCGGTGGGGCTGTCGAGGTGCCCGGAGAGGTAACATAAGGTGCATACCGCATGTGGCTCATCAAATCCTGCGCGGGCCCCCTGCCACAGTTTGTTAATATGCAGGCCACAGCATCGACAACGTGAACCGTCCATCGGCTGCGGCACCGGTGTTTGGGGATCGCCACTGATATCCAGTGAAAGTGGCGCTAGCGTTAACTGAGCTTCAGTCATGACGAATTCTCAACCAAAAGCAGACCGGGCCATCTCCCCGAATATGTCGCTGTGCCATAGATTCACTCCATAAAAAACGCTCCGGAAATCCGGAGCGTATCTCGTTAGCCGACGTTGACCGGTGACAGTCCCACCTGCGTTTGCGCTCGTTTGATAATTTCCGGCACCACGATGAGGCAGACCCCAAACAGAATTGCCGAAATAATATGGGAGACCTTAATCTGCGGATTGTCCTTCTTATTTTTTGCTGCAATCAGTCCGCCAATGACAAATACGGCTCCGGCAAGCTGTGCAATAACAAGTGCAGACTTAATCCCGGACTTGGCACCTTCAGCGGCACGGTCGGCCATGTCCGCAATATCACCATCGGCCAGTGCAGTGACCGGTAGAACCGCTATAGCTCCTGACAAAAACGCCATAAATCGCTGACGTAACCACGTTTTAATGAAATAAGCGCGCACGGAAAGTTTCAGCATCATGTCGTTTGGCATGATTGACTCCTTGAAAATGAAGATTGTTATTAATGAAGGTGAGAGTGCGCTTACGCGCGGATGAAACCCGGCAGGCTTACAGCATGCCAAGGGATTTTTGCAGGGCATCAAGCAGATAAGGACTGCAGACCATCATGATACCCAGCGTGAATTTCAAGCTTCCGGTGGAAACGTCCTGACTGGCCGACAACCCCGTATGCCCATCTTTAAGTGACCGGCGCCAGGTCAACATCCCCTGCAGCGCAACATAAACGCCAAAGACACGGATCAGGGTCAGCATGGCGTTCGCGGCATCGGCCGCCACACCAAAGGTGCCAACATCCACATAGCTGATGGCGTCGAAGGTAGCACCTTGCCAACCCACTTGCCGGGCTGCAGCACCGATCATCTGATCCAATCCCGCCAGCCCTCCGCACAACAGCAACCAGGCGATCACCTTTCCGCCCCCAGCGGACTGGCCCGGCGATTTACGTGATGCACTGGCGTGATGTGCCAGAAATGTCACCGCGCCTACCACGGCAAACAACATGGCCAGCGTAAACCCCAAACGGGTAAACGCCCCCTGCACGTTATGCGCGAGATTGACCAACAGCTGGATAGCATCGCTTCCGTTAGGCATAACCCTTACCTCACTTCAGCACGCCCGCGCTGGTGCTGACTTCACGAGACTGAGCATCGATAACGGTGATGGTCACCCGCCCCAGCCGATCGCCCGCTTTGACAGCCCAGGTTTTACCTTGCCAGTACACCCACGCCATGCCGTTTTGCACCGCATCAAGTCGCATGCCGGCAAGCGCAGAACGAGAACGGGGCGCGGCACGGTCATTAACCTGCGACACCACAGCTGCAGGCTTTGCCTCAAGAACAGACAACCTGCTGAGCAGATGGTTATTCTGTGCCTGCAGGTCAGTCAATTGCTGTTTCAGCGCGGCCAGCGCGGTACTCTGCGTTTTGACCGTGTCCGCCAACCGGGAAATCGCCGTGCGGTTAGTCTCCGCAAAAGAACGAACACCGCCCACCATGGTGGCAACGTCATTCTGCAGTTGAACCGCGTCCGCTCCCCCTGCCGGGGCGACAGCGGCCAACGCCACCGGTGCCGCAGATTGACCATACTCAGCCTCACTGAAGGCATCCTGCGTAGCGGCCGAACCGCCATCACCACCATTCACATAAGGAGCGAACAGATAAGCCGCAAACAGTCCCAGAGCAAGAACGGCCCCTGCAAGCCAGGGCAGCGTTAGACCAAAAAGCAACTTGCGTTGCATTAAGCCAGGTCTGCCGGGCATAGTCGGTGTTGGCGGAGCTTCAGGCGGGGCGGATACTGTTGGGTTAGTTGAAAACTCACTCATGCCTATTCTCCCGAGTAATCAGTTGAACCAGATAATCATGGGCACGCTCTGCGGCTTCCGGCCATGGACTCATCGCCGCCGCGTGTTCAGGATGCACGCCGGGCAGGCAGTCAAGGTAACTCTCCAGCGCTTCCCGTCCTTCATCAAAACGTTGATCGGTATACATAAGAAGGTACAACTCGGACACCCTATCCGCCTGTAACCAATCCTGAAGCAACCTGAAGGAGATAGCGTCAGGCTCACAGGCGTGCAAACAGGCCAGCGCGCAGTTCAGTGCCTGCCGCAGTTGCTGACTTTTCTGACGCCACGCCAAACTTTCATCCCGCCCTAGAGTCGTGTTCTGCTCGAATTGTTGTGCCATGGAATAACCCTTATTGCTGTTGCAGCCTGCGCTGCGCGTCGATACGTGCCTGCGTCTGTGCCCGCCAATCGTTTTCTGTCGGAGGCATTCTGTCTACCGGCTTTACCATCGGTGATGTGACCATTGGCGCTGTCGCGGCCCCCACGTTGGCCACATCGGTCGAGTAAACCCCGCGCATGAACTGGATCGCCACCACCTGTTGCTTCTCGACAAGCACCTGTTTCGACGGTAAGCGGGCAGCATCACTGCTCAGCACATTCGCCGCCTGACTGGCCGTGCCGCCGGCAATCACGCCAGCAACGGCTTTACCATCCGGTGTTTCCGGTCGCGTCGTCACCGCGTTGAAGCCGTTCGTCACCACCTGCGTATTGGCTTGCGCATACATCTCACCGATACCACCAATCCCTTTCAGCAAGGCTGGCAATACAATGCGCGAGAAGTAACGGTTATTGACTTCAGTGGCGACACTCGGCATCAGACTCTCATCCTGCAGCGCATAGGCATCGACCTGATAATTGACGCCCCCAAAAGCCATTTCGGTGAAGTGGATCACCACCCCATCCCCCGCCAGCTTCGCGCCGGCAGGGGCTTTAAGCACCGCTCCCGCATAGGGACCTGACACAAACCGCCCCAACACTGGGGTGGTGCTGTTATCTGAGTCCACGCCAATGTCGATCACGCCCGGACCACGCCAGTAGGGTGGCACGACCACGGAAGGCGTAACCGGAGATCCCCCTGTTCCGGTACTGAGTGAGGCCGTCTGCATCGACATATTGCCCGGCAGGCTGGCGCTCCAGCGGCTAAAGCCCGACATGTCTCCCCCGCTCCCCCCCGATGTACTACCATCTCCCCCACCGAGAGCCTGAGCCACCTGTATACCGGTTGGCGGTGATGTCGTATCCGTTCGCGGTACCATCTGCGCCAATAAGGCGTCCAACGCTTTCTGCCGCCGTTCGTCCTGCCGCTGCCTGTCCGTATCGGCCTGACGCGAATCACTGCGCCCCTGTCGGGCTGAGGGTTCTGTCGATGGCTTTCGCGCATTCGTAGCTTGAGAGGGTAGCGTCACGGGTTCCTGCTCCAGTGGTATAGAAGCAATAAAGCTGCTATTACGCTGCTGTGCGGTCGTGACCCCTTCCTGGTTATACTGTCGAAGCAAATCCCGGTACGCCGGCGTTTCTGTCCCCTTGCTGTGCACCGACGCGCCTACGCGATTGATATCAACCTGGGAGGGTGCCGGTGGCGGCGTAGCCAGCCAGCTCCAGACAAAATAAGTCCCGCCTACCAATGCCACCACAGCAGAGGCCACCAGGGTCAATGTCAGCTTTTTATCCCTTCCTGCATCATTTTCACTCGCCATGTCTTACTCCAGAGCAATGTTTAGCGCGGTGGTTTTCCCCATAACGGAAAACGTCACATAGGGTGTCGCCGGTAACTTCCACAGGTGAGTACCATCTGCAGAGGAAAGCGTCGCTTCAAACTCGTCACGAATATCGGCGCGCGATCGGATGTACAAATCATCCCCCAGTTGCCATACCGTGGTGTCAGGCACTCCACCGGTAACTTTGAGCCGCCGAGCCTCTTTAGGCGGTACACCGTCAAGGAAAGACTGCAGCGTACTGTCATGCAGCCCGATGCGACTTTCAGGTATGGCCGTCGCTTTGGCCGCTGGCCCACGCCGGGGAACGCGCATATCGAGGCGACTGTCTACCGTCCAGGTTTTAGCAGACGTATCCGGTTCGCCGCTGGTGACATTCAGCACAATGGGAACGGACAACCCACTCAGATAAACGGTGATATTGCCGCTAACAAAAGGTTGCTTGGCATAAACCACCATCACCGGACTGTCCGGCACCCAGTAAAGCTGGAAGGCCGGATTACCGCTGATCGGTGCAGCGCCCAATTTCCAGGGTGCACCGGTGCTGTCGATAAACGTCAGTGAACTGGGGTAATTCATCGCCGTACGCACCAGTGGCAAACTGGCTCCCGGCGACAAATCGACGGTCAGTGCACTGATGCGAGGCACCACCGATACTGAGGGTGAGATCATGGCCCGGGTGACGTCGGACTGACGCGCACGCAACTGTCTAATCTCATCAGGGGTCAAGGGTGATACGGCCTCCTCGGCCTGCGCATAGAGTGGTGAGGGAGGAGGAAGTGGATCGCTACCGGACAACCCGGCACCATTCGGTAATGGTGTCTCCGACACGGGCCGAGCGGCCGGTGCAGCAGGCACCGCAGCCGTGGGAGTCTGACTTTGTGACCAACCCGCTGGCGCGGAGGCGGCAGGCGCCTCTGCCAAGACCGGCGTGGTCATCAACGCCAGCAAGGAGAACATTAGGGTATTTTTCATGGGGGAACCTCAGTTGGCGTTTGTTGAAATCATTTGGGTGACTTCAAGACCCGCCGGCTTTTCCTGAACGTCGGTGCGCTGAATGCGCAAAGTGAAGATAAACCGCTGAGCTGGCGTACTGGTTTGCTGCCCATCAAGCTTGAGTGTGACCGGATACTGGAACTCCCAGGTATAACGATCGCCAAGTACCCCTTTGCTGCGTATGACGCCAGGCGCCACATCAACCGACAGGTTCATCCGCTGACTTTTAACTGCAGCAAGAATGTTCGACGACGTCAGTGCCTTGTTGTATCCCTCAAAACCCTGGTCAGAGAAAAGTGGCTCCACCCGGGTCATCTGCGAACGATAGTGAACAAAGTCGAGCGTAAAGCCTTTACGCAATGCATCGGCACCAAATGCCGCAACATCCTCAGAGCTAAACGCTGGCATATTCATCGGTTTGATTGGAGTCACCCGCCCGTTCTCAGTCGCAAAGTATTTCACCGGAGGGTGTGCAACCTGCCATCCCAGATATCCGTTTAGGGAAAGCGACAGCACCATCGCCACACATAGCCACAACATGACGGTCAGGCAGCGATGGGCAAAAGTCGCCCCCAGCTCACGCTGGCGTTGCAGGGACAGGGCATGTGCATAAGCACGCGCCTCATCGTCTGACACAGGAGGCACCATGTTCGGCGCCAATGGCGCCTCGGCAGAGCTCTGTTCTTGCGTTTGCATGGGTCTCCTTAACGCCCCGTGAACTCTTGCCACGGGTCAATGTTGCCGGGGATGTAGTCGTTGATCTTGTCAACGGCCGCCTGACAGACCTTCTCGGACACCTGGTTCATGATGTCGGCAAGGCTGGGGAACGTGGGCAGTTGGATAGTGGTTGTGCGTATCCGTGACAAACAATCCTGCAACTGGTCGGAGGCATTCTGTTCTCGCGACGCCCAGGCTTCGGCTGCCCGCCGGGCCTGTTCATAACCGGCTTTGCTACCAGCTTCAGCAGCAGCCCCCGCACGGCAGGTAGAAGCAAAACTGGTAGCCGGCAGACAGCACAACGCCGCAAGCAGTGTGGCGCACACGCTTTTTTTAAACATAAAGTGTCCTTTGCGGTCAGTGAGTTATATCGGGCGAGGGTCGCCCGGCTGCGCCTTTGGCGCTGCCGCCGGCGCGGCCTTTGGGGAGGTGTTCTCATCCCGCCAACGCTCGTCAAATCCCAATCGGGAATGAAGCGCGGGCGGTAAGCTGGCGGGTGCATCCAGTTTGCCAATCCGAACCTGGCTATCACCTTCCAGCTTGAAGGCAATATTCTCGCGGGGAACAGGCTGGCCGCTGCTGCGGTTGATCCCATTTCCACAACCTACAGGCCTCGCGCCCTCCGGGGTGACTGTGTTGAACACCATCGGTGGGGCATCGTCCCTGCCAGGCAACGTCACCAGGACATGCTGATACTGCCCCTGGTGGCGAACCACACCCTGCAGATACGGACCATCACTGCGGACCAGATACAAATCAAGATGGCCATCTTTCGACCAACTGCTAACAACCGGCTCCCCAGCCCCTTTATCCACGGACGGCCGTGGTGCGGATAACACATCTCCGGGGGTCTGACTGCCCTGCCCATCAGGACGCAACCAGTACACACCTTCCTTAGGCGCAGCCGGCGGCGGCATATCGAGGTGCAGTTGGGTAATGATGGCCGATTGGATTTTGGCAAAGCGCGACGCATCGAATGCCGCCAGCTTCACGCCTTCATCAGTGCCGGTGCGTACCGTATCGCCCCCAGTCGGGGTCAACGACCACTGATTGCGATGAGCAGTTTTAGACTCAAAATGGGTGACCACCCCCTGATCGTCCTTTTGCGGAACCTGTACGGTTACCGCCTCCTTTCCCAGCCAGGTCAGTGTCGCTATGCGGCCAGGCTTAATGCGCGTTTCACGCAGCAACCCCGAAAGCTCCTTACCCCAGAACGTTTGTTTTCCTTCTCGCGTCCGCAGCGTAATAAAAGCGCTTTGCGATTGACCGGGTTCAAAACGGAAAGGTGCGTTACCACATTCGAGTACCTTGCCCGTCACCCCCGCCGCCGCCGCTTTGTAACTTTGGTGAATAGCGGGAGAAATACTGCTGTCGGGCTGAGCCGCATTATCTTGCGGTCGCGCTGCAGGAGCGACACGATGATCAACGGCTGGTGCAACCTCTCGCGGGGCGTCCGCCGGTGTGGCTGCTTCGGGGTCGGGATGATTCACCGGCGATGCAGCCGGTTGCGATGTGGGGGAATGAGCTGGCATCGGAACCATGTCACCGGTGACGGCGTCACGCGCTGATACTGGTGTAGCCAATAACTTCCGCGCATCCTCCAGCATGGCCTGTTGAGCGGGTACCTTCATCGCCACATTGATTTTATGCTGGGCAATCAAGGCAATCGCTTTTTCCTGAAAAGCTTCACTACCGGTCAACTCAATACGTCCCCGGTAATACTGTGCCGCCGTCAACAACGCCGCGAGCACCTTCTCATCGCTTTGGCTGGCCCCTTCCGCCATATCCAACCGAGAACCCCGATCGATGAACGCCGGTTCGTTATCCAACTTATAGAGAACCGACTTATCGCTCTGCGGCTCCCATGACAGCCGCTGGAGTAACGCATCCTTATCTATCAGCGCTACGTCCGGATCAGCGGCTTCGCCGTTCGGGCGTGGCGGACCAACCCAGATAGCGTCAACGGTAGGTTCGGCCTGAGTCTGTTCTGACTCAGAGCGGTGAGCCCACTTTGACGCAGGTATGGCATTTTCTTGCTCTGGCTCACTGGCTGGACGAGGTGGCACGTCAGCCTCCAATTCACTTGCCGTATCCGCTGTCGCCACCCGGGACGTTTCAGTCGTCTCTGGCGTCGGTACAACGTATTCTGCACCGCCGGTCGGGGTTGGTTCTGGTACGCGCCCTTCAGGATTAAGTCGTCCAGCCAGAGAAATGGGGGCGTCGTCTGAGGGGGCTACTGCATCAGAAACCACGGGGATCTCTGCGGGTTCGGTGCCCACACCAGGTAAGGGAACTGTCGATGTTTCGGCTTGCGCGGCCCAGGACGCATAATCATTAATATCGATCGGCGTCTCATCAACAACGGGAAGCTGATCCACCGCCGGTTCAACAGGCCCGATATCGCCCTGGAAAGAGGGCGTCTCGGCCGGCATTGGCGGCATAGCGTCGACCGGAGTAGGCAGCGGTTCGTCAGGAGTGGGCGGCGATACGCCATCGGATGGAAGGTTCATTTTGTCTCTTTCCTCTCGGATGATCTCCAGTGTTCGGGCAATGTTGGCGGTCACGAGCAAACGCAACCCATCAAGCCCACGCGACTGGTGAAGGTCATTGAAATCGGTCAGCCCCAGTTTTTTTTCAGCGTCGGTAAAGTCAGGCACAATTGCAGCACCATAAGTCACTGAGGACGCTGCCTGGGTTGCCATCAGCAATCCCTTGTTCACTTTCTTCGCATGATCCAAATCGGCCAGGAAGATATGTGGGGTGTTGGGATAACGCGCGTGCAGCACGTTGGCTATTGCAGCCATATTGCCGGCATCGATGGTCATCACGACCGGCTGGCCAGTGGCAAGATTCAGGCTTCTGGCAGTGGCATACCCCTCGGCATACATCACCGAGGCGTCAGGTAAGAGCGGGCCTCCCACCACCAAAAAATTACCCTGCTTTGGCGCATCGCTGTAAAGCCGCTTATCACCGTCAGGCGTGATGTACTGCAAGGTGCGAAACTCACCCTCAGCATTAAAAAACGGCACCACCAGGGCACCGTTTTGAGTTTGTCGCAGCTCTGGCGTCGGGGTTATCCCCTTTCGCACCAGATAAGGATGGGCGGGGTCAGCCCCCGGAAGTTTGTCGTATAATGCCTGCGCTTTCGCCGTCTGCCGACGGTAATTGGCCTCTCGTGCCCGTTCAGCATTATCGTGTGCCTGGCGGGCTGCAGCCCGAATGTGCAGCCGGGCAACGGGGTCAACTTCTGTTCCGCTGGCCTTCCAGTTAGTGACCGACTTCTCCGTTTCCGCACGGTGGTAATTGATAAACCAGCCGCCGGGTCGGCGATCGAGGAACCCACGGTAAACGCCACTTTTTTGCCCCTTCTTATCCTCCAGCGTAGCGACGCGATGCCGCTTCCCGTCCATCACCGGCAAGCCTTTCACGACTAACCCCGCCTGCGTCAGGGCATCATGAAACTCTGCCTGCGCATCACCGCCGCCGGTGCTGATGGTGTTATCGGGCAGCCAGGCCTTCACGCGATCGATATCACTCCCTGGACGCGCGTACCACAGAACGGCATCTTTATCCCAGGCCAGTGCCGAACGGCCATCGTCAAGTAGCCCTGCAGCCTTGCGAGCCTTATCTCGTTCTTCGTGCGGCACCGCCAGCCAAAGACAGTGCTCAATTACTTTTCCCATGTTGATCTCCTCGATGCCGATCTATACCCCGGCACCCTAAAAGGCCTATGTGGATAATCGTCACTCGCCTTCAGTAAAACGGCGATACCACCACGGGCGGCCCGACAGCAGCTTTCCCCGCAACAGATAGACCAGCCGGGCATTCAGCACCGTCAACGTCCAACCAAAGGCCGACAGAATTCGGAAAAAAATGATGATGCCGCTGATCACATAAATCGTGTCCCAAGTAGGGAAGCGGAACCAGAATAAATACAGCAGAAACAAGGGGGCCGGAACACCGTAAACATTGAGCCGCCGAGAGGCATTGCGCCAATAGCCCGGTGGCAAAGGTTCCTGTTCATCATTCATGGGTATGACCTCGCTCCAACTCACGCAATTGGTGGCTAGTCAGGGCGACAGCCAGCTCGCTGCGAGCGATGCGGCCTTGCAAGTACAGCCGCCAGGCATGATCGGCAATGCGCCGTTTCTCAGTTCGAATAATGCCGTCAATGTGCTGGCCCCATTTGATGTAAGGCATTTGCGACAGCCGTTCCCGCAAGGGATCGTCAAAGATAATGTATTCACGCACAGCCTGCCGTTTACCATCAGTTGTTCTCAGCAACTTCTGCACCACGATGTACTGGAGTACCCCCAGCATGTCGTGCGCGATAGCTTCGCGGATCTCCGCCTGGAACAGGTTCAGGCAGCGAGGTATGGCCTCACCCGGTGAATGAATGTGCAGTGTCGATAAGCACAGATGACCAAGCTGGCCCGCCTGTATACCGGCCTCCACTGTTTCCCGATCACGCATTTCCCCGACGCCAATAACCGACGGTGCTCGCCGCAGGTCAGCACGGATACCTTCGGCAAAATTTGCTACATCCCGCCGGATCTGCAGCTGGGTGGCCGGCAAAATATCTCCGCTCTTACCCAGAACAAATTCTATCGGGTCTTCGGTCGTCGTCACTTTGCGGTCAGGGTCATGATCAATACAGTGCCGATAAACCGACGCCAGGAAGGTACTTTTTCCGGAGCCAGTTTCACCGCCAATGAAGGCCAATCCTTTATGAGGCAGAACAACACTGCGTAAATCATCTTCGATACCCAACGAATCCAGGTCAGGGATTGCGGTCGGGATAATTCGCATGGTCAGTGCAATGGTCGTATCAAGCCGGCCCGCCGTTGCCTGTACGAAATTGCAACGGAATCGCAACCGTTCGCCACGTTCCAGACCGTAACGCTGATACATATCGCCATCCAGCTGCAGCGCCCTGTCCACTGGATGCCCCCCACCGGCCGTTGCCCGGACCTCAGGTTCAAAGACCTCGTCAATCAGTTTGGACAAGGTATCGTCAGCCAGCACAAAGGTGCTGGCTCGTCGCAATCGACCGTGGTGGCTGACAACCAGGTGATTGCCGCCCTGGATATGGATATCACTGACATTCTGCTTGGCGCACCAGACAAAAAACGCTTTCAGCGCATTGCCATCCAGCCCGTTCTCAAAGGGGTAGGGAACAAAGTCAGTAGATTCAGTCATGATCGCCCTCTCTTTGTATTACCGGCTTCCATTTCGTCTTGTCAGGCACAAATCCAGCGTGCTCTTTGAGGCGACGAACTCTGTCCCCCGTGGTCAGCTTGCTACGATCGCCACTGACGGTTTGTTGCTGGTCGGTCACCACCGGAGAGGTGATATACCCCTGTTGCAACAAGCGGGAGTAAACCAACATGCCGCGATAATCACGGGTCAGACGATTGAAATTGGCTTCCAACGTATGGTCAGCACTCTCTCGTCCTTCTTCCCACCCCTTGCGAACAGCAGCCTGCCACAGCGCTTTCTGCGCGCCGTTGGCCGGTATCACTGCGGCTTCAGGCCCATCGATAGCCGAGGTGGATAAACCTGCATTGAGCCAACTCCGCCAGGATGGCGGGTTGCTGACAAAACGCTCCGGGGCAAGAATTTCATACACATGCGTAGCGGTTCTTATCTGATTAGGGGTGATGTGGGCCACATCCTGAGCCTCACTGATCACCGGAGGAAGCCAACCCTGGCGGCTGATCAAAGTACGAAAGTCATATAAGGCATCCAGGTTTTTGGCGACGGCATCAAGTGTTTGCCGTAGCTCCCAGGCTCGCTGTGCTTTTCCGCCCCGAAAACCCAATGTGCGTCCAGCCTCTTCAAGCAGTTGACGCCGCGTTTCCGACACATCCGACGATGATGGCTGTGAAGGACTGAGGTAACTGCCCATATCTGGCGGTGCAGACTCTGAAGGGGATTGTGCAGCTGCTGCCTGGCCGCACAGTACGCCATTGACGAAAAGTAGCGTCATAATGGATTTTTTCATCTACGCCCCCTCGTTTTTTCTGGTTGTGAAAAGGCCAGCGTGAGCTGGCCAGGAAACTCATGCAGTGTGGCCCGCCAGGCAGTCTGGACTTCAATCATTCGCAACAGGTTCTGGTAGGTGACGCCGTTTACATGCAGATTGACCGGCAATGGAAGCCGCACACCCGTCCAGTTAAAGGTCAACCCACGTTGTCGGGCCAGATGAGAAAGCAGCTCGACAGCATCGCCATCCCAGTTGAGGGTTACGCGCTGAGAATTGGCACTGATGCCTGGAGTAAATAAAGGTGCTCGAACTTGGTTTATCGCGCCGGACAAATACAAATTATTCTGCGCGTTTTGAATCTGCTCAGCATTATATTGAGTGTCCGTATTTTTTAGCGGCATGACTGCGGTACTTTTAGCCGGAAGTTGACATCCACTAAGCACCACAGGCACAAAGAGTAACATGCAATAAAATTTCATGTTTCTTTATCCTGTATATCTGACTATTTAGATTAATTTGAATTTAGAGTGGGGTTAGAAAAAAATAAAGCAAAGGGGCATTGCGCCCCTTTTATTAACTACACTGACTCATGCCTTACTGATTTTTGTTTTCTAAAACTCACTGGCCTTTCAATAAATTTATACGACAAGTAGGCCAACCCGATGGAGATAACACACGACAAAACAAACCTTGGTAAACCATCAGGTACACCAATACTTTCAAGCCGATTTCCTATCCCACCATTCATTAGTGTGTGGATAAGATAGAGAGAGAATGATATCTCCCCCAAAGTAATAAAGAATCTCGGCGTGTATTTCGTTATGATCTCATCATTTAAGACTACAGCAATAAACAAAATTGACAGATACCACCCTGACATCGTTAGTCCATGACCCAGTGATGGTGTAAATAAAACGAAGTAGCCGGCAACAACTATTGCAATAACTAATATTACTAAGCGTAACTGACTATTTAAGTTTTTTGTATAGGGATAGATAAGACCAAACCCAACGCCCACCAAAAACTGCCATATGATAGGGTTGGTTATTAAATTCAAGTAAGCTGAATTGAATTGATAGCCACTAACCCCCAAGGTTGGTGATTGCCCTGCTAACATAGGCAAAACAATAAGGCTTAACGAAAACACGCCAAACAACAGTAACCATCGGTATTTTGATATCAGACAAACTGCCATGACCAAGTAGAAAAAAACTTCGTAATTCAATGTCCATCTAACACCATAAACACCACCATCATCTACATAGAAGGGAGAATTATTGGCATCAATTGGGGAGAAAGTGAGTGCGCTTGCAAAATTACTCACTTTCTCTGGATAATGGAACGTGCTCATAGCCCCAGATAAAAGGAAAGTAATTAGCAGGATAATAAAGTAGGCTGGAAGTATTCTCCTTGCGCGGTGTTTCAAAAACACCCCTGTCGCCGATAATCCTGGTTTTAGTTTCTTCGCTGAAAGCGTGATAACAAACCCACTTATTATGAAGAAAACATCAACGCCAATAGCCCCCCAGCCGAATAACTCATCTCCTAAGCTAGGATAGGAAAGATTTATATTCCATCTAAAGTGAAATAACATGACAAAAAGAGCAGCCAGACCTCGAAGAGCCTGAACACTATCCAACCTGTTGTTATTCATACAAATTAACCATGATTGCAACAAAGAGTGGGAATACTACCAAATGGAGGAAGGCAATAGCTATCATTTTGCGCATAGCGCAACGGCACGCATACAACCTCCTGCATCACCGGGAGGTGAAACACGCCAGGCATTAATATATGGGTCAGAACTCGATGTGTCTGGTGAGTTTCTACCTTGATCCCAAGACCAACGGGTCATTTCCCATCCACCGGATAATAGCTTATAGCCGCTGGGGCAATAGGCGATTGATTGACCACTCTTATTATCGCATTTATTATCACCGAATGCGTTTACGGTCTCCGTGATTGATGATGTTTTCCATACAGCATTGACACAAGATAACACTGCCCCTGCTGAGTTTCTGCCTTGCAAACCATTAGGAGAGCACCCCTGCCCTTCTGTCGCTACACCATCCAACTGTAGATATTCACCAACCGACGCCCTGCCATCTGCCCGAACGGTTCCACCTTTAAGCTGGCCGCTGGTATAAATCCCCTTGCCGTTAACCGATTTAATCCAGTCATTGTCATCCATATATAACCCACCTCCATGGTCTTCATTGAGCCATCCTTTACCATGTTTGGTGATTAACCAGCCGGTGTCACTGCGAACATCTCCATGAGCAGTGATCCAACCGCTCGACCAGACACTTTCACTGGCGATGAGACGTTTGCTATTTACATCTTGGCCCGCCCAAACATTGTGGGCCTCCACATTCCCGCTAAAGCGCCCCGTCGTTGCGTTAACATTATTCGCGTTATTCAAATCATTGCTGCCCATGTCAATGGAAGTATGCATCTTGTTGAGGTCGGGACGACCGTTAACCTGGAAACGATACAAACGATCACTTTCTTCCGCTCCTCCAGCCAATACATCCGACGTCAGGTAAGCAGCAAGATGACCACTCTGCCCGCTGAGCCCCAGGCTAGACAGGTTGACCTGCCAACCACCGCCGGCGCCGTTGGCCACATTAACGGGTTCGATATAACCCCCCAGGCCAGAAGTGTTCTGAGCGATATAGCGTTGGCCCTTGAACGCAATGTTCTGACCGCCGGCCGTCAACACAAAGGCGACCAGTTTGTCGGTTTGCGCAGGATTGCGTGTCACGGCAAGAATATAGGTTTGGGCGTTATTGTTGGTCAGGGAAAAACCCGCAGGCAAATACCCTTTATCCCTTAGGGTCTGCCCGGTTACCGTGACGTTACCACCCCCTTTAACCTGATTCAGTAAGGTGTCGTAGTTATCTTTGACGTATCGGCGTGCACCCTGGCTCACCGTGCTCAGGTGTGTGGCTGTCACGACCCAGGTTTGTTCTTCTATATAGTTGGAATATCTTTCCAGCCCGATAGGGGCGGCAATCAATACGATCCCCAGCACGATGGCCATTGAGATCAACGATACCCCCCGGTTGATACGAGGGTTGGCAACTTCAGCAGTCATAAGGCACCTGATAGGGTCAGTTGAGGGAAGCTTCCGGCCAAGGCCGCCAGTAAGGCGAACAACCAGGGAGCATAAGGTTGCGCTGTTTTTTTCGTCAGCAACGCGCCGACGATAAACAGCAAGAAGGCACATCCACTCAGCACGCTGGCCAATCGCCAGGGAAACCAGGCACACAGCCCGGCAATCAAATGCACATCGCCAAGACCAAACCCTTCTTCACCCCGCAGGCGTTTGGCACCGTAGTGAAAGGCATAGAGGAACATAAACATGCCGATGCTACCTGTGAGCGCCTCCGTCAGGGTGATCGTGCTCCCAGGCAGAAAGGTAAACAGCAGACCAGTCAGCCAAAAACCGGAGGTATACCGCAGCGGTAGCCAGTAATTGCGCATATCAAGCAGTACCATGGGAATACCCCACGCAAACAGCCCCAGAATTTTGACCGTTCCCAACCAGGGGAAACCCGCGAGTGCTGTCGTTGCGATCAGGACAGTACCGGTACCGGCGAAAACGATTGTGACGCCCCTGACCTGCAGTCGGGTGAGTGGCGGGCCATCATGCTTAAGCAAGAATTTTTTCGCCCCGTGAACCAACGGTTGGGCACCAATGCACAACGTGGCGCTGGCGAAGGCCATCAGTAACGAAAACTTCAGGAGATACAAGGTCATCAGGCTGCACCTCCCTTAAGTTTCATGTACATCGCATACACTTTCCGCGCATAAATCATGCGCCGTGGACCGTTGTTGTCAGCAAACCCGGCATTGTAAGAGCCGAGGCATTGCCAATTGACGCCGCATTGCTTGAGATGCTTTGCCAGTATCCAGGCCCCTATCTGTACGTTGAGACAGGTATTGGTCAGCAGGTCCTGCTCACTTTGAATAATGCCCAGCGCACGCAGCTGGGGAATGTGTCGGTCATTAATCTGCATCAGCCCGAAGTCTCGGCTGGTGACCCGCCCTTTTTTATCGCGATTATTGCCGATAGCGCGTGGGTTAAGACTGCTTTCAACGGTGGCCATTGAACGCAGTAATAAGGGGTCGACTTTATAGCGGGCGCCCGCCTCGTTAAAACAGAACGCCTGTGCCGGCAGCGATAATAATAACGCCCCGCCCAACACCAGACAGGACAAGGCACGTTGAAAAGAAAACAACATAAGAATGCACTCCAGAAGGAGGCCGGCAACAGGACGTTACCGGCGGGATGGGCATCAGGTGTTGCTTGTGAAAGTGAGGGTGTTTTGACCCACCGAGCCTTTATCTGCAGTGCACTGTGCGCCAACGGCGCTCGCCGCGATTGCACCATTAGTCGACGTGCCGTTAACCATGGTGGTCACAACACTCGGCGCCGCACTCAGCTTGGTCGCCAGAGTAATGCACGCTTCCTGTGGAACCGCCGCGTAGGTCAGTGAGAAGGAGGACTTCTGACCGCCGGCTGTCGCAACGGGTTGCACGGTGACAGCCCCACCCCACAGGTTTTGCAGCTTGGCGCTACCGGAGGATTTTGTCCCGACAACCGTCATATTGGCCGGCGCGCCACCAAACTGGATGAGCGCACCGGTCATGGCATCTGCAGCCGCAAAATTATAGATACCGGATGTTTTCAACATGGTGCGGGTATTGGTCAACAGTTCCGCAGCATTATTGTACTCCGTGCTGGCGTCATTACGGTTAAACAAACTGCCCCCCTGAGTAATAGCGATAGCTAATACAACAAGGACTAGAACAAAATAAATGGCCGCTTCAAGCAGGGTGATAACCCCACGGTTGATAGCCGAGTGAGGAATTTGAGTCAGTTCCATTACTATTTCCTTTAGGTTTTGTGGAGAGTGGGCGGCTTAGCGTGAGCCCACGAGATCGTTGAGGTTTTGTGTGGCCAGGAGGATCAGGATCATGTAGCCAGCGTTGGTGCCCAATGCGATGTAAGAAAGCAAAGACGCCGTCCGCTTGATCCGGGCTACGGTTTGCACAAGCCAAGCCCGTGCAAAATTTTCAATAATCATTTCAGCGTTATCGCCGTCCGTCAGCAGGACCAGTTTGTCGATAGCGCGTGGGGAGGGAAATCCGTAGCCGGCATTGCGTAATGCCAACCCCAGGTGGTCACCTTGCCTAACCTGACGCTGGGTTGCGGCCAAACGTTCATACAGCCAGGGCGGTGCATAGCGACTTAGCATCTCGATGGCGTCTTCCGTCTTCACCTGAGCACGCATCAGCGCACTGAAATTCAGCAGGAAACCCACGCCGAGCACGTCGCGATACACGCTCCAGGGCAGTAAACGGTCCAAAACATGCTGTCGTATTTTCCCAATCAGATTTGGCATCGACCAGATAACAAACCCAATCAACAGGATCACCAGCCCACTGAGAATAATTGCATGATTAACAAAGAACTCTGAGATGGCGCTGAGCCACCATAGCCCCCCAGTCCAGTTTTCTCGGGAAGATAATGACTCCAGGCGAGGAAGAAAGTAGACAGTCACCATCTTCATCATGGCGAATGTGGTTGCCATCAGCAGCATCGGGTAAGCCAGTGTGGAAACCAGCGCTGATTTCATATCCGACATTCCCTGAACCACGGTGATCGCCCGATATAAGGCGGCTGCCAGGTTACCGTCCTGAACACCGGAACTGAGGATGGCGGCTTCCTGTCGGGGTATCCAGGGCGCCAACCCCTGATCGACTGATTTACCCTGACGCAGCGCACTGAGCATATCTTCCAGGCAATAGACCACAGGGGGGCGCTTGTTCCCGTAGCTCCCTATCATTGAATTGATGGCTTTTTCTACTTTAAGGTTATTGTCGAGCAGAAACGCCAGGTCTTCGTAGAGCGTCAGGCGGTCGGCCGTAGAGAAGGTTTTTTGCGCCAACCAACGGCCTAAGCCCTCATTCATTTTTTCCGATGACGGCATATTGCCCCGCAATACCGTCAGACGTTCGCGCAAGCGGGAAATCATGATATGACCTCCGGGGGTAGCAAGGTCAGACTGTCCTCGTCAAGCGGACTGATGTAATCCGCATCAATCGGGTCGACCAGCCCGGCATTGAGATAACGCAACAGGTGCTGCCCGCGAGTAATGCCGCCCAGCACGTTCACCCAATAACTGCGCGCGGCCAGCTTGCCGTCATGGCGAAACAGCTCCATAAATTTGGCGTCGGGACGAATAACTTCAGCAATGACACGTCGCCCCGTCACGCCCTTATAACAATGCTTGCATCCCTCCGGATGGCGAAAGGCCAACGTCTCCACGCGGCAAAAGCGCTCAAGTAACGCTTTTTTCTCTTCTTCCAGGCCGTCACTGACGTCACACCAGCTTTTCTTGCAGTGCGGACACAGCAGTTGCACCAGTCGTTGAGCGATTAAACCGATCATGACTTGAGGATCGGCCACCTGTCCCATAGGGATGCCCAACGTGTCTGTCAGACGGTCAAGAATGCCGACAGCATCATTCGCATGCAGCGTGGTTTCCACCAAGTGGCCGGACTTGGCCGCCGTAAGTGCAGATTTAACCGAGTTGGCATCACGAATTTCGCCGACAACCATGGCATCGGGGTCTAACCGTAAAGCTGCAGAAATAGACCGAACCCAGGCGCGGCTAACCGCATCCGGGTCGTTTTTATCAGCAATGATGGGGGTCTGCACCGCCCCCAGAATCAGCCCCTCAGGCGGATCTTCCAGCGTCATCAGGCGTTTTCTATGCCCGGTAAAAGACAGGTACATTTCGCTGAACGTGCGCAGAGAGGTACTTTTCCCTGAGCCGGTCGGCCCGGAGAGGATAATGACGCCCTCAGGGCGTGCCAGCATGCGGCGAATGAGCGTTTGCTGTTCCGGTAAAAATCCCAGTTCATCCAGCGTGGGTGGGGCCTTTCCTTCATCAGGCAAAATGCGCATCACCACATACAACCCAAATTCTGCCGGCGTATGCGCATAGCGTGCGCCGAAAAGCTTAAGGCCCTGCAGGAACTCTTTGCGCACCCGCCCATCCTGAGCGCGATTGGGATTAAAGCTTTTCTCGGCCACATCGCACATGGACATCACAATCGTCGACGCCAGCGTCATTCCTTCGGCGCGATCCAGCTGCATCACCGTTTCGAGGTCGCCGTGCACACGAAATTGCACCACTGTCACATTATTTATCCCGATCAGCAGATGAATATCACTGGCGCCTTTCTTCTTGGCTTCCCTAAAAAACCCGATGATTTTCGCCTGTTGAGCGGAATAATCGTTAGCCTCGGGGTTGTCGGTTACCTGGCTTTGCTGCAACTCTTTCAGCTTGTCGAGCTGAACCCGCTTAACCTGCAGTCTGGGGTATTTCTTATACGCACCGGCAATCTCTGACGTGACGGCCAGACTGTTATTGTGCGCGTCAGACACATACAGCGTCGGGGCGTCAGAATTGGCCAGATCTAAATGGATATAGGTTGAACCACGTTTCTCATACATATCGGTTACCCCGCAAAGGAAAGAGACACCAGCGTTTGGTTCTTCCCGGCGACAACGACCTCATTGAGATTGATCCGTTTAACAACGTATTCCGTACCCGGAATGCGATTCCCTGACTGCACCGTGACCTGATTGCCGTTGCTGAGAGCCAGCACGGCCGTAAACCCCTTGCCGGTACCGGTGATCTCCACGATTTGTGGAGGAACAGCATCTTGAGTTGCCCCCTTAACCTCCGCCTTATTGTCCTGAGAAGGCGGTGCCGGATTGAAAGGCTGATCCAGGGCGCGGTCGTAGCCGTTCTTTTGCAGTTCATTCAACGCTTTTGCCCTGGCAAGCTGAGCCTCATACAGCACCGTCTCAGCCTGTATGGCTTCGAGTTGCCCCAGATTTAACGCCCGCCCAGCCTCTGTGCGGGTGAATGTGGTTGGCAGGGGAATATCGACTGACGTTGGCGACTTCACCGGTTTTTCAGCCGAAGGTATCGCAAGTGGAGCCGCCGGTATGTCAGCGACAGGCGCGGCGAATACACTGGGTGCGGTTAGCACCAGGCACAACGCCCAGGGTGTTACCCAGGATTTAACGGTTGGCATACAGAAGTCCCTCAATGGTGTATTCCAGACGGTTGTTCTTGAGCGTCGTCGTGATACTGGACGCCCTTATCCCGCTGCTGTTGAAGCGCGTTGGCGCAAACAACCTATCGGGCGGAATGTCGGTAATGAACGTAAAGCTGTAGGTGCGCCACGGCAGGCTTTGTACGTCGCCTTGCGTTAACTGGGTGCTCGCGTCCATTTCACTAAGGCGCAAACGGGCATTGATGCGCTGGGCATAGCTGGTCAGATGCTGGATTTGCTGGCTGCCAGGGAGCAGCGCTTCGGGGTGTTCAGGAGGAGAAAGTGATACCGGTAACGCAAACGAAGCGTCATCCGCGCTGCCGGGAATATTAAACACAGGTTGAATATCTGAGCCATAGAGAACGGGTAACCGCAAGGCAAAGTCCCCCACGGTGCCCCCGTTCGGCAAGGTGTAGTGCAGCGTTATCTTGCCGTGAGCATCACACGTCGCCGTATTGAATACCCAGCCGGCAATAGAGATCTGCGCGTCTTTCCACACGCTACTGCAGGCGCTGAGCATCGGCGGGAATCGCGGTTGCGTTGCCCAGGGTTTCAGGTTGTCGGCCGGTGCCTGTTGCTCCAATTGTTGCCTGGCCATCAGCGCCGCCTGAGCAGCGGCAATACGCGCCTCTTCCTTATGCGCCTGCCATGTCGAATAGCCGGTATACCCTACGCCCAACGCCACCACCGCAATACCCCACAGCCACAGCATCTGCGGATTATGGGTTTTACTCAGACGGGCGCGTCGCAAACCGACCTTGTTGTCGGTCAGTGTCGAGAGCGCCTTATCTTCGGCACTTTGTTCGGGAAAGAAACCGCTCGGGGCATATATTGTCCAACCCGCCGGCGGTTCGGAGGTGATTTGCAGAAAATTAGACACCGCTGTTCGTATGACAGCGTCATCACCCACGATATCGCCGAACGGAGACAACATGCCGTCGTTGACAGCCACAAACCAGTATTGGCCATCCGGTAACGGGAAAACACCGTAACAGGCCTCTGGTAATGCCGGCAGGACGGCTAACGCCATCGATGCCAATGTATGACGCCCCCCTTTTCGTCGTGTTTTGTCCGTGAGGGTGACGGTGCCAAGCAAAGTGCCTTGCGCCTGGCCATCTCCGGTAGGTAACGCCGCCCAATGTGTGGCATGCGCTTCTTTAGCACGTAAGCGCATGCTACGGCGCCCACGTAGCGGCAGATACTGCCAGTGCAATCCGGCAACCAGCCAGGCACTCCCATTCTGCAGCGTATAGGTAGTCTGTTGTTTCATGGCTTATCCCAAAATGACCGGAGTGATAAGAATGACCAGCATGGTTTTGTTGTTTTCACCGTTGGCACCGCCCCCGAGTCCAAAGAAACGGAAACTGCCGACACCCTGGCGGTTGGCGGTATTATTAAGAGACTGATAACCACTCAGCACCAACGTCTGTCCAGACTGCATAATGACGCGCTGTGTAAAGGTCTTGAGGCGCGTTTTCATGAGTTCAACTGAGGTGTTGTCACTGGTGAACGTGCGCATGGTCGGGTCATCCGACATATTGATTGCAAACTGCAGCTGCATTTTTGGCGACTGGGGCATCAGGAACGGCAGCACCGTCATATTGAAGCCCGTCGTGATGGTCGATTTGGTGATGCTGCTCGATGAGCCGACGTTAGCCGTGTTCTCCGTGGTCACGTTGGAGGCATAGTCCTGCTGCAGCGCAACCTGGATCGGCACCGCTGACAGGTTAGTCGTCATGCTTGAGGCTTCTGTCATCACGCTGACGTTCGCCTGCTCGGACAAGGCTTTGATAAAGGCCTTGGTGCCTGCCCCTTTACCATCCAGTATGGAAATACCGCCATTCAGGGCATCGGACGAAGCCCCGGTGAACGCATTGGTCAGAGACAACCCGACGCTGCCACTGTTGAACACAGCGTTCCAGTCAATGCCGTACTGATCCTGAGTACGTTTCTCAACGCTGTAGACCTGGACGTTGAGCACCACCTGTCGGTTGAGTTCTTTATTACGGTCATCCAGATAGCGGCCTATCTGCTCAAGCACGCGTGGTGTATCCGTAACAGTCAGTACACCGGCGGACAAATTCATGCGCCCGGTACCCGGCGTCAACATCGACTTGATGGTATTGGTGACGTCCTCGTACAGGCTCGACTTGATTTCCATCTCTGTCGCTTGCGAGGTATTGGAGTCGCCACTGAGCCCACCGCCGCTGCTGTCGCCCGTAGCCCCCATCGATGAGGTGGTGCCACTCACGGTTTTGGAGCCAAAGCTCGCCTTACTGTCCATAAACATGACCGGGAACGTCCGAGTGTCGAGATAGAAAATGGCGATCCGGCCTTGCTCATAACGCCATGACAATCCCAGGCGAGTGGTGACATTGTCGAGCAAACCGCCCAACTCCCCCTGCCAGAACACGCCCCTGAGTGAAGTACCACCGGTAACGGCCGGTGCAGCTCTGGCGGGTGAGCCACCCAACGCGGCCAAAGGTACCATCCCATTAGGGTCTGGTGCGGGAACGGGGCCACTGAGTTGTTCCGTCTTCCCGCCTCCTGTTGGGGCGAGCATGGCTTGTGCATCCGGGGTGACGACGACAGGCAGGCGGCATCGTTTACTGATGAAGGCGCTCACTTCCGCCAGCGTGATACTCCCAGGCCGATTGATAGCCACAGCACAAGGTGGCAGTAAGTTATTGCCGCCTGACTGGGTATTTAACGGGTAAGGGTTGATCCATTGAGAGGTCAGATCACGTACCACAGAACCCTTTTTAAGGGCATTCAGATGCTTATCTGCCTGTTTTTCGTCTTGCGAGACCGTGTTGTCGATCTTGTCGATGCGCTCAAGCGGCGCACAGCCGGAAAGCAGCAAACACAATGTTGCCGCCAGCCCGGTTAAGGGGAGGTGTTTTTTCATTTTTAACCTTGCGGTGAGGAGAGATTAGTTGAGGTACACCAGGCTGCCGTCAGCAATGCTGGCCGGTACATTAACCTGCATGTCATTGCCAAAGCTGTCGATCAGACGTCTTCCTGCGACCTTTCCAACCAACGCTGAGTGCCGACTCTGTGCCAACAACGCGGCCATCAACCCTGGTTGATCCGGCTGGTAGACATACACACGGTCAGCCTGCAGCACATTGTGTAATTCAGGTAGGGGTGACCAACCGAAGGCGCTGTCAGGGATCACGCCGTCTTTTTGCGAAGGGTTGTTATAGCGCCAATCATTGATGTCATTGATATAACGGACGGTTTGAATAGCGCGCTGGCTCAGCGTGCTATCCTGCATCTGCGCCCCTGTTTGATCATGAGGTGGTATGTTGACCCATACCAGGAGCCCCAGAAAGACCGAGAGCAACCAGTAAATCATTGCACAACTCCCCAAATCAGAATCCAGAACACAGCGCACAGAACTATCACGCCGATGTTCACTTTGCCGCGATAACTCATTCGTACCTCCAGAAATTAAGGCTGCGAATGCAACCTCTTGGACTGAGGGGCATGGAACCTACTGACTGGCCATCAGTGGATTTCCTTGTCGTCAACAGAAATGACGCACTGAGCATGGCGAATGCCGGCATACAATGGCACTTTCGCCGTACCGTACAAGGTAAACAGGCTATTCAATGCATCCCGGAAACTCCCTTCAAATTGGAGCGGTGCATCGATACGGTAATTTGCTGATGTCAGCCAGGCGACCGTCCAATTGGCCACGTCTGGAGTAGAGCACTTCTCAGCGGCGGCCCAACTGAATAGGGTATCTTTCAACGTGCTACCCGCCTCGATCCGCCAGACTTTCGGCTTAATAATTGTCTTAGGTAACGTCAGCGATGCGGTGGTTTTAACCGCTGCTGCTGGGGCTTGTACCGATTTTTTTCCACCAAATGGATTACGGCCAGAACTCACAGTTCCCTGCTTATCCGTCATAGCTGGAGCCGTAGATGTTGATACCGCTATTTTGTTTGGCGGCTGGACGGTTACAGCACCCGGGGCAAACTCAGCAGATTTTGCCGCGACGGAAATCCGTTGTGCCTGCCAATCGATCAATGCCACCTTGCCCTGCTGCTGCAGCACTTCATCCAGTACAAACGGCCACTGATCGTTACCACGCCATTGCAGCGATATTCGTGCATCAGGTTTAAGTTCTTGAGAGAAAGAAACTTGCCATCCAGCAGGAGCAATCTGACGTATTGCTTGTCGAAGCGTCGTAGCTTTCCCCGCTCTTGCAAGCGCCAAACTGACCGGGCGTTCTCCGAGATAGCGGATGGCCTGTAAAGTAGGCACCGGCAGACCTGCCAATGCCTTGGGCTGAATAGTATCTGGCAGGCGATGCGACGGTGTAGTAGTCGCTGGCACTGACTCACGAGCTGCCGGAGCAGGTTTCAAACGAATTCGGCTAGCCTGAGCCAGATCTGCTTGAGCCCTCTGGATAATCGGTACTTGCTCCTGGATCAACGACGTCACAAATTCTTGTGCCGGAACGCGCGGCGGTGCAGGGGTGCTGATAGCACACCCACTTAACACCACCGGCGCCAGGGCAACGGGGAGGAATATTTTCAATAGAGTCACCTCAATTACGCAGTGGGATAGATAGGTGAAAAAGTCAGACGACAAGCTGAATAACAATGAAAGGGGCTATCACTCGGCAGCCTTGCGGCAAAGAATGTCTGAACACGCGACTGCGCGTTCACAGGGTCTAGAGCGGGAAATTTGGGGGGAGGCTTTTATTCCTGGGGATGACGGTCTGTGCTTTTTCTTTACCTGCACTTTTGTTTCACCTAAATAAAATAATTTGTCGCGCCTAACTCTCTTACGCTTTCTATTTACTTTACTTATATCAGGTTCAACAAGTGTCAATAGCTCGGAAAAATTACATACATATTTTTTCGGTGCGTTTAATTTTCCTTTTGCCATCAACATCTCCTTATCTGAATATCAACAACAGTTCGGGCAAGCCCACTCGTTCGAATGGACTTGCACAAATCTCTTTTGCGTCAGCATCCCTGCTCTGCCAGTGTTGCCTGTTCGCGCCCAGTCCCTCGCGGGTGGTGCTAATCTTCTCTAGAGGCAGATCGTACCTATAGATACATTGCATTTTTGCATAAGGGTCTAAACAGTTACAGAATGCTGTCCGACTTTCCAAAATTGTTAAATAGCGGACACCACCCCGTATAAATAAGGCCACAGGCACCCCACCCCAACGGGTGAATTATTAGTTTCGTGGAAATAACTCATGGGCTAATACCCAAAAATCGCTAGATTCCAGGTAAAAGAAAGCCCTACGGATTAACGCAATGTCTTTTTATTATTACTTAAACATACTAAAAATAGAGTTCCCTGGTGTTGGATCTCTATGTAACGCTACTTGGATTCATCGGAAAGAAAACGGCGACCAGGCACTGCAATATCAGTCACTGTTTTTAGATGATCAGTCAACCGTATTGATGCCTCTTTAACCTTGCTGCGACCAGACCGCTTTGCGGCCTGAGTCAGTAGCCGATTAACATCAGGAGTCATTTCAATAACAGTCTGGGCTGATTTCCACTGTGACTTATCTGTCATTTATTATAATTTCCTACTTCTTCTAAATAATTATGGTGAGAGTAATCCTTTCTCCTAAAATGCGAAACCCCCTTTAAAAGGGGGTTGACATAAACTTGTTACTATGATTTATGAATTTAGTTGAATTGAGTCAATGGCGATTAATAACTCAAGATTTAACTTGAGTTGAATCGCTGTTCCCATTGTGGATATCGACGTTAACTGCATTCGGTTACACGCCGCTTTGAGTGAGTCTTTGACAGTGTCCTCCGATACATCCCGAAGCTGTGCGATGGTTCCCACAGGAATTCCTGTCGAGTACATGTAAGCGGTGGCCAATTGAGTGAGGGTTAAAGCCGGAAAATACTTGTGTAATGCCTTAAATTGGCTAGGATCGATGGCAGCCATGGCAGCCTCCTGTTCAGGTTGTTGTGGTTAGCTGGTTGTACAGGCCTTCAACCCTGTGCAATCAGCGCCTAACGCAATGATTTACATTAATTATCTCTCTTTACTTTCTATTTACTGCCTGTTGAAGCTCTGTTTAAGGACGTGGTCCCCAATACGAATCCACTGTTGGTGCATCATCCTCGCGATCATCAGCTTGTAGTGATACTGCCGGGTCGTCATAACCCATCTCTGGTCGAACATGGCGATGCTCCAGAACCTCAGAGCGACCACGCTGCCAATTATCTGTTGGCCGGAACACCTCTTTTTCCTGCTGGTAATTCAGGCGGCATCCTTCGAGCAACACGCGGTCAACGAAATCGTCATCACCCACAACCTCCACACGCTCGCCACTTTTGGCACCGGCAATCTCTGCAGCCAGGTGGTAATTCGCCGTATCGTCGTAATCCTCAAACCCGGGCTTAATCTCAACCTGGTCGCCACGATCTACCACACCGACAACCCCATCCCGCAGATATTCAACTGTACCGTTCCGATGTAAGCGGGTTGCATGGGTAGACCGTTCAAGCAACGGTGAATCGTCAGCGGCACCAAACACCAATACACTGTCTTTATGTTTATTAGGGGCAGAAGTCCTGGCTTTTCGTTTCTCACGGTAAGCCCATCCTCGCAGCTGGCTAACTGCGGCAACATCACCCGTTAAGGCTTCGCGTTCCACCCAGGAACGGTAAGATAATGGTCGATATTGCCCAGATTCAAACAGGGTCTTACGTTCCTCTCGGATCTGAATCCGCAGCTCAGCCGTCGCTTTCATACGCTCGAACTCGGCCACGCGATACATCAGCTTGCGCAACAGTGGATCAGGATAGCTGTGCCGAACATTACCTTTCATAGCCTGATAGTGTGCGGCAATTTCCTGATGACGCATCTTCACGTTCAAGTCTGGCTTGATCCATTTATCGCGATACTGTTGGTAACGCAATTTGAGATCATCTCGTGCAGCAGCACGCTCTTCTCGACGCTCTTTTCTGGCATCACGATCGCGCACATGGAATTCAGGTTGGTAGCGGTTATATATCGCATAGCCGCCTTCTTCCGGGTCACCAGAGTCGAAAGAAGGAGGGCCTTCAAACGGACCAAAATAAGGTTCAAGTCTGGATTTTGCCAATGTAGGGTGAACATCAGATGCCTTGACCATCATGGTGTCAGGTCTTTCCAGATCGTATATAACCAACCCGCCCGACTGTTCACGCAACCCCAGACCATTTGCATGCATCAAGAGGTGAAAATAATTCCAGCTGGCCGTCTTGTTTTTAATGGCATCAGTTATCTGGGTGCGTGTCTGACGAACAGCATAATGATACAGACTTTCCTTATCAGAAAAGATCTCCCGCTTGGCGGCACCTTGTGGAGCACTCTGAAAACGCCAGGGTGCGCGCTGCAATGTATTATTATCCCCCCACACCCAACTGCCATTGTCTTGTTTGAAACCAAAACGCTTCTCCAGGACACGGCAACACTGTTGCAGCGTATCGGCATCATTCCACATATTAGCTGCACGGTACGTTTCCGGGTTTACACGATTAACCGCAATATGGCAGTGAACATTGTCAGTATCCCGGTGGATAGCGGTAACAAACTGGTGCAGTTCCATACCCAGTTTTTCCAGGCAATGACGTGCACTATCGAACACCTGATCAGGTGTTGGTGCCTCATCCGCTTGCCAGGATAAAATGAAGTGATAGACGGGGTCTTTGCAGTGACGATTTTGTGCAGCAACCATATTCATTTCCGCTGCTGCCGTCTCCAGTGAGAAACAATTGGTTTCGCACTCAACACCACCAACAATGACTTGCTCTCGCCCATCAGGAAAGCTCTCGATGACCTGCATAGGTGAGAATTCGTCGCGCCGCTCAACATAATCAACCAAGCGGTCAAAAACGGCTTGGTTGGAGCGGGAAGTGGACTTATCGATTTTGTCTGGCGTGATAACGTCATCAGGCTTTTTCTCATCCCGCAGACTCAGGTAGCCGACCAGCTTCATAAAGCTGGTTCCGCCATCTCGTCTTTTTTCTGGGATGATAACGTTCATGGTGCCCTTATTCGTTTGCCGGTACGAGATTCAAATCTAGTGCAATGATGGCCTTTTTCACTTCGACCAACACGTCTGAAAACTGCTTGCTCAGTTCCTGAGTCATTTGTTCCTGCATCTGAGTGTAGAGATGCTTTTGCAAGCCACCCAGGCGAAGAAGTTCGTTCATTAACCGTGTATCGGTACGGGTCATGATCTTCCTGTTAAGCGCGGAACGGCGCAGTAGTTCGGAGGTACTAATCCCTGCTGCCCTGGCCTTGCCTTTGATGACATCCGCCTCTTCCTCGGTGCATCGAATTTGGATGATGATCCCTTTCTGACGCGACTCGCTTTTCGACATAACTCAACCTCTAACACTCAACTGGGGTGTCGGGGCGTAGCCCTGACCAGGTGTTTTGCATTATCGACTGCGTGCAGGCGGTAATGACAAAACATTTCCTGTCCGTCATTTTACTACGTCTATCCTTCGCGATGCGAGTTATTTTTCGCCTGATTAGGCGTCAGTGAGGGGGCGGGCTTGGCCTATCAGGATTGATATGGTTTAATGTGTCTGGTTGGCATTGATGAAAATCACGAGGACAAAATGGCAGGAAACAAATTTTATACCCAGGAGCAGCTTGAAGAAGCAAAGTTAACACTTGAATGCTTGCCCGATTTGACGCCGAACAAAATCAGCAGAACTGAATTGCTCGATTCACTGAAAGAAAACATCATCACTTTATCTACATCAAAGGGTTATACAGCAACGGAAATAAAATCCGCATTGCAGACTGTAGGTATATCGGTGAGTGAAAAGTCTATATCTGACATCATTCGTGCATCAAAGTCTCCAGCCAAAAAAACGAACAAAGACCGCAGTAAAGCCTGAGACTAAGCAAGCAGTATGAAAATGGCGGGTTTACCCGCCTTATTGATACTTAAAGTGATCTAAGAACAAAACGGATTTCACTCTGTAAGTTATCGTGGCAAAAGAAACCTGAGCTAATCGTAAACAGTTTCCCTCTTTTATAGGCATCTACGTCAACCCATTCAGGGACCTCTTCAGAAAAAATTTCTCGACACTGCGTGATGGCTTTTTCGATGAGTTTATCACTATAGCGCCGGTCTACTGAAACGTAATGCACACCGCCATAAACAGCATTGAATGGACTTTCACTATACTCATAAATATCTTCCATACTGTTAAAACAACCGTTCTTAAATTTTCGCGTAATCTCTTCAACTTTTTCATTCTGTGGACCATCTTCCCATTTTACCGTAACCGCATCATAATTGGTTTTTTTGACAGAAAATTTCACACCGGGAAAACTCTGTTTCAGTAGCAAACGAATGTTTGCTGAGACTACTGCGGCAACAGTAGAATTTTTGTTTTTTTCAATCATTTTGAGATGCGAAAATTCAGGCGAATTTTTTAACCTGTCTACTTCAGAATCAAAAGCAGATTTCATCTCTTTTTTTTCTTGCTCTTTAAGTGAATGCATATGATTTTCTCAGTGATGAGTGGTGGGGCCATCGCCCCGCAGATTTTTAGAAGATTGGTGTCAATGTGCCGTATGGCTTTAACAGCTGCATGATCTCGTCATAAATCGCACCATCGGCTGTCACGATCACTACAAATCCGGTATCAAGACAACGCCAGCATCTTGAACTCAGTGGTACAAATCGGTAGTTAGTTGAACTCAAAGCGACAACCTGCACCGGTTCTTTTTCTATCACCGAATAAATGTCGTAATGCGCATTCTTACAATGCTGTCCAAATTGAAAAGCCGCATCCCATTCGCTGCTGGCGTTGCATATGTAGCTGCAATTTCCTTGCATAGCGCCATCGCTTGATGGTGCATAAAAACGAACCACAAAACGCCCGACTCGGCAGGTTTCAAAGTCATCCAGATCACATCTTTCGGAAGATTTTTGAGCAGCGGTGTTGACGTTTTGTGTGTTCATTCTGGTTTTCCTCTTGTCGGTGGTTAGTCCATCTCTCGGTGAGTTTCGTCGCAGCAAAGGGCACTGGTGCAACGGCGAACGGCGTAATACCAGGGCGACAACGAAAAGTTTTCTGACCCGCAGGAAGGAAAAGTTTTTGGCGGCGGCGTAGCGTCACCCTGGTATTGCGTTGGGCGACGGTGCTACCCCCTGCCCTCTGCGCCGGTACTCAACGGGTGATGGTCACTGACACAAACGTGAGAATGAACACATCCGGCACGCCGGAACGGCGGGACGTCTCTGGCGGTGGTGCCTATGGCGCCACCAGTGAAAGCGGCGTCGGCTTCTGCCGGCAGCGAGCGCTTGCTGTTGACGTTGGCTCTCAGACCCTAGCTGGCAGGCCCGAAACCGAAGGGTTCGGCGAGACTTGTCTGCCGCGTGCGGCTGGCTAGTCGAGTGGGGGTGATGGTCGGGCGCTGGCGACCGGCCACCGCAGGGAGCGCCAGCCCGTTATGGGTTTATTAAGGCCTGACGAAAGGAAAAAGAGGCGTCAAAGAAGGGGAGAAACCAAACGACAATATCGAACTGATGGGGAAAAGACATGGCTGAATCGGACAAGAAAGGCAGTGATCCGCCGTGGCGCAGCCACAGCAGCCTTTTCTGCCCAGCCGATTTAGGCAGTTGGCATACTCATATGCATGATTGCAGCAATGTGCCAAAATGACACATTGCCGCCACATTCAAAACAATGGATTGCCTCACCCTCGGCTTCCCCACATTGTCGATACACGTCCCCAGCAGGGGCAAAGTACCGTGATCGGACATATTTTCCAGGCAGGGGGTTTCCCTGCCTTCCTAGCGTTAACTCACCCTGTTACAGGCGGGGTGGCAACATGCCGGGGAACTGACGCGCCACAATATCATTGATTTCATTGACCAGATCGGGACGCTTAAACACGATATGCCCCGTCCCTTTGGCAAAACCCTTGACGGTAAAATATTCAAGATCACACAGCTCACTGATTTTGTTGCCAGTACGGAAAAAATCAGCGTACTTTTGACCATCTCCCGCTCTGAAGTCCGGTACGGTTTTCCCATCAAGCAGATAGAACGGACGGGCCAGATCATCCAGCAGTTGCTGCCCTTCCCATGTAAAACTGGAATGACCGTGGCGCCATGTGCTGAGAAAGCGCTCCACGATGATTTTTTTCCCAAGACGGCAAGGACTGTTGGTTTTATAATCCCATGACAAGCTGCGGAACACGTCGATCACACCTTGTTCAAAAGTATTTACCTTCTCTGAATTCAACTGCTTGAACGTGGCCAGCACAGTCTCAAGCGTGACCTCCGGACAATCCTTGCTGTTCAGTTGGCGATCCCATTCATCCCGTTGTTTGCTGCTCATCAGCGTGTACATGCCGGTATCACTCAGCAACCGATCCCACACTTTCTGATCAATCAGCTTGGCAACCGCATCACCGTATTTCTCAGGCTTGTCCCGCCAGTCCAATGCAAGTTTTACTACATCACTGAATCCATAAAGATTATCCTTGTTGGCAGCCGCAGAGAGCTGTTTAGCTGCAGCATGGATAAGCGTCATTCCGTCCATAAATTGCGCAATGCCACTGTTGCGCTGCGCGATAATACGATCAATGGACACTGAAGGAATGAGGTCGCCACCCTGGGAAGGGTTAACGGTGATATCAGCCATCACACCGAGGCACTTGCTAGACTGCTCTACTGTTGAAAATGTCATGTGCGTCTCCTGTTTGAGTCGGGAAAACTGCCGCCCGGAAGGGACGGCAGTCAGTGTTATCAGGCGTAGGCCCGTTTCAGTTCCAACGTGCGTAATACCTGCCCCAACTCGCTGCCGCGCATGGCCGGAATACGTACCGGCTGGCGTTTACGCTGACATTTGGCAATATGCCGACCCAATGCACGCAGTTCAGGCTGAACCGCAGCGGCCGCGAGGCTGTCCCGCAGGATGCGAGTTTGTTTTTTCGGCAATTCGTTATTTGCCGCCAACTGCTTTACATACAAAGCGGTTGATGTAATGATTGAACCTTCAATAGTCATAGTTTTTACTCCAATCGATTATTGAGAGCCGGGCTAACTTTCCTAGGGGTAGACCGGCACGAGATAGCAGCGGAAACGCTGCTTTTTTCATTTACGGGTTTGCGTTTCCCGGTAAACACCTCCTTACTTGATTGCTCCGAGCTATTGCCGCCCAGACGGTTAAGATCAGACATACGAGTTATCGATTGCCAATGTGATAGCGAGGCGATACCGCGCGTGTTCCCATGCCGCGTTCCCGATGGCGCCAAAATATTCACCGGCAAGGCGCTGAGCCTTAACCCAATACTTGGCAACCTCATAAACGATTTTTGGCTTGTCGGGATTGAAATACGCCACCCCGTCGAACGCGACACGATCCGTCATCGTTTTGAAAATTTCATAAAGTGCCTGCTCCAGCTCGTCGGCAGAAACTGCAGCACCGTGTAGCTCGTCCATGAATTCAAGTTGTCGGCTCATTACCCTGTCGGCATCCGGGTATTTCCCCGAAAACATCAGAACAGGGGTTTCCCCCCATCTTTCCGAGGGCTCCTGAGCGGCGGTTTTGACGTTGACGTTCTGTGTGTTCATTCTTCTCTCCTGCCTGGTGGTTAATTCATCTCTCGTCGGGACCTTTCGCGGCAAAGGGCAAGGGAGCAACGACGAACGGGTGAGCGCAAGGGCGCCGCTGGCGGCGTGCATTCCACCCTTGCGCTCACCCGGGCGGCGGTGCTACAAGCAGCCCTCCGCGCAAGGGGGCGTACGGGAGATAGCCACCGATATCCGGAGAGGATGAACACACCCGACACGGCGAAAGCCGGGGCGTCTTCAGCGTTCGTCGCCTTGGTGACGAACAGTGATAAGCGGCGCCGGCAATAGCCGGCTGCAAGCGGGCCCATGACCTTCGCCCTCAGACCGTAGCCGACAGGCCCGAAACCCATAGGGGTTCGGCGAAGCTTGCCGGGCAGCTCGCCCGGTTAGCGCAGTCGGGTTGACGGCTGGACGGCATCGCCGGCCAGTTGCCGGAGGGGGCCAGGTTCCTGATTTATTTACGAGGAAGTCTCTATGAGAAGGGAAATGGCAGGAATATACCCCGCCAGCGTACATCCTGCCGACATGGACAACGGACATGCATGTGACCATTCGGTCAACGTTATCAGGTGTATTAGCTCAGATTTGACCTGACACAACTATGGCGCAGAATCAGACCCAATCTGACAGTCCGTTCTGTGTTGCATCCATCGGTTGAACTCACAGCCAAAAGCAGACGTTTTAATAATTATTTTTGGCAATACTCACTGCGCCAACTTGGATACTGATTTTATTCTTCCCACTGCTGGCTAAGCCCGAAAAGGCACATCAGTATAGGAAAGCTTAGTTTTCTTATAGCCGTTGTAGTTGAGCAGGAACTCGATACCCTGCGTCATAAACGCCCGGTTTTTGCAGGGACCGATCTTTACATTTTTTAGCGGCAGTCGTCCGTCAAAAGCGTTGTCCTGTTTGGCTTTTACTTCAAGATAGGGAATAAGACCGTGCTGGTTTACCCGGAATTTAACTGGCGCAGACTTTATATTAGGCTGTATGACGATCCTGTACTCGCTTTCTTCCTTAAAACTATCGTGCTTGAAAAACGGCGTCAACCTATTTACCAGTTGAGATGCACTCGCATATTCAAATAACTGATTCTCTTTACTTATCTCAATAATACTTTCTTCCTTTAGAAAAGTGAGTATTTCCGCTTTCGCTTCCAGCGTGGAATCTCTACTGGTATAAAATACTCCACGTGATAATACATGATAATCTTGGTAATCGAGGGCGCTTTCTAATTTATCACTGTCGAACTCCAGACATACCCCTTGCGTAGCGGCATAGCCGCGCCACTGGCTAAGCAGATCAGACTTTTGGCAGAATGAAATATTATAATTATGCCTCGCCTGATGTAACCGGTGCCTGGCAAGTGTATTACGAAGGATTGTAATGCTTTCCTGGCTCAGTTCTTCATTTAGATGGTTGAGTGCATTTTCGAAAGCTGCGATACCATGATGCATTTCCTCTTCGTCGTTGAGAAAATACAGGTTGGTCGCCCGCAGGCAATGATTTTCAACAATGCCTTGGAGTCCGTTCAGGTCGGTGTAGTGGTAGATCTTGTTCATCCGTATCAGCCGGTTTCTGGAGAGATAAGCCAGTATAAACCAATCCGGCCAGTGGATCTTTACGTATCAAAGCGCCGCTTTTGTCGTCACTGGACGTTAATGGTATTCAGTCCAGTTTTGTGTGATTACCACCGCCAGAACTTCCAGAAGGATAGATTAGTGTTTGATTTTTCAATAGATTCCTTTTCTTTTCTTAGTTCTGAATTAACGGTGACCTGAAAAATCTGTAAAGCTTCTTGAGCCTTATCATGGATGGGTTTCTTCTCGACGCGTTCAGCTGTACCCATTGTGATAGCCTGATCGACGGACGAAAATGTATCAAAAGCATGGATTCGAACGTCATTTTCGGCGGTGACCGAAATAATTTCATGCAACCGGATGTACTCAATATAATCGTGGTTATCATGCTGAAAAGAGGCAAACTTATGCTTCTGCAACATCATCCGGGAGCTGGATAAAAAATTGATATAACGCTCAGTTTTTACATCCAGTTCTTTCCTGCGCTGTGCTATTAACTCCTTTTTAAATTCATGCCTATGGGTTACCTTAAGTGTCACGCAAGTAGTAATAAGCGCTATTACAGAGCCCAGCCCGATTTTTACAGTACTATCAGCCACATCTACCCACTCAACTGCCATCTGCTATCCCCTACTTTCCTGTCATACTTATGGCTGCCAGTATATATCTTTGCCAGCCTGGAAACTCAGGTTATTCTGTCTACTTACCAGAGACTTTGTTTTATTCACGTAGCTACATCTGCATATCTATTGACATCTTTCGGCAATGTCAGCGTTTACCATTTCTCTCACGAGGTTTACTGATTTTTTACTGGCAGGGGTGGAGCGGTATTTTGACGTCTGCATAAATACATAGGTATTACCACTTTCGACATAATAAACAAATCTAGCCCCGATACGACTTATATCTGTTCGGCCAGAGACAATACCGCATACAGCGGCGCTATCTTTATGATGATAAACCCTAACATTGGAAAATGTCAGTCCAGCAGAAGGTTTAAAGTCTCTATCGCAGTTTTCTAAAACATCACTTTCACTGCTTACGCGAGCCAGAATTTTTGCTGAAGCGCACATATTCCTGCCATAATCATTCTCCACTTTGGTCTGCACGGCTTTTTTAGCCTCAGAGATCGTTTGTTCATCGGATTTATTGCAGCTTACTAATAGTGCTGTCGAGATACATACCACTAAAATTTTATTCAATCTGATTAGTTCCTGCTGGGGCATGTTGCGATAAATTTTTCGGGTGTCGTCACTGGTCCTCCGGTGTCTGCATTCGAGCTTGATCCAAGCACCGGAACCCTATTATCTTAATTCCTTTCTTCATTGGACACACAGGTAATTCTGCCCATCGCCCACCAAAAAAAATCTTTCATGGCTTTATCAAAGGGGTGAGGCTTAGTTTTCTATGTTGTGGGATTCAGCTATAAGACGAAAAATCTGAGTCATGTGATTAGCATCGACAGGGTCGGATATTTCATCTGGATGAGAGTATTTTGATACTGCGATTAAATCACGAGCATAATCATAAACAGGTGAAATCCCCGATTCCATTAATACACGATAGATATACCGGCAGGTGTCGATATTGTAGTTACCCGTTTTTTCTGGTTCGTTTCGAAGTTTTACTCTCGTCATATCAAGCACCTTTTGCGAATTGGATGTTCAAAAACAGTATATCGGCAACCTATCTCCAGATCTTGGTCTTTTTGACCTTCCATTTTGACGTTCAAGTAATTCTGTCCAGTTATCCCGCCCTTATCCCCGCTTCTGTGGATAATCTACATCTGGTGCCCCGCTGACCGGCGCACCACTCTGGTACCTTCGCGCCCATCCCCGCCGTACAGAGTGCTCCCGCCCTACGCAAATCGCGCGGTACTGCGTGGACGTTCCGGCACATTCGGAATAAATGTCCAGTGAACAACACGTGTAGATCGGAATTAAAGTTCTTTACTTAATCCAGAGATTTAAGCTTTGTTGTTTTCATAAATACATACGTCAGCTGTTCGCTCAAAGCAGACTGTCAGATTTGATTGTGTAGTGCCAGTGAAAACTGTCTGATCAAATCTGAGCTAATACATATCAGGCATGGCGACGTCATAGCCGCAGTGGCGAAGCCACCGCAGCTTGACGTTCGGTTTTATCGGCACACCAAGCGATTGGGAATACGCGCACGGTTATCCGATCGGGCCGCCCCTGGCAACACGGCGCTGATCTGACCTACCTGTAACCGCGCCTCCCAAAACGGCATCGCAGCCCAATGGTAGCGATCCAGCTCGGCCAGACAGGGGAAACGCGTCGTCCACGCAAAGACCATGTTACTCAGGTCAAACTCTTCGATCCCCTGCTGTTGCCAGCGTTTTAACCAATCCTCGTGATCGCCCGGGGCCACAAACGCCAGCTCAATCTCCGCCTGTGCCAGCCTGACCTGATAGCGGCGTCGCTTATGCCACTTCACCTGTTTTTCTAGCCGTTGTTGCCGGGTCTGTTTCATCGCCAGTTTGTGCTCAAAACGCTGCCGACGGCGGCGGCTGACCTCGGGGAACAGCGTATCTCGCGTATCACCGGGCAGCGGGGAATAACACTGCTCGCCCCGGCTGGCAATCAATGTATTCAACGCATCGACATAGTCTTCCAAACAGGAAGTCCGATGGCGATCGCCGGGGCGGTAGGTAATGTCGATCATACGCATGTCCTTGGCTGAAATAGTGGAGCGTCCGGTCAGTTGACGAAAAAAGGCGTTGGCATAGGCATAGACAGCCTGCCGTCTGCCCGTCTCGCGACGGGCCTCAACCTGAGCAATGGCAAACCATACCGCCTGCCGGTAGGGGTGCCACGGCACCAGAGCCATATGGTTCGGGATCACAGGCAATGTCCTCCCATCCGCAGTGCAACTGCCAGTTTCTCCGGTCGCCAGAACCCCTGCCGGTAATACACGGCAACAGTCGTCAGTACGCGATTAACGATCGCCGGTGTATAGGTATCATCCAGGTACAACCACGCCTGAGACTGACCATCGTCAAAGGGAAGTATCATCGACCAACCCGGAACATCGGCTCCCGCGCTGCACAGATACACCGCCGTGGCCTCATCGCCTGCCGGGCTTATACGACACACGACCGGCACCCGCCCGCAAAATTCACAGCCTTCTTCCGCATTGACCCGCCAGCCTTCCGGCACCGTCAACTGACTCAGTACGGCACAATTGAGCATCACTCGGTACTCCATACCCTGCTCACGGTACTGCTCCAGATCGAGCGGACTCATGCTCATCAACTGCTCAAGGTTCAATTTTTTCATGATGTTATTGCCGCCCAAAGGGCGGCACCTCCGGTCAGGCAGCAACGTTATCAGGATGGGCAATATCGTCAGCAGCATCAGCTTCATCGCTAGCGGGCAGCAGGCAATCAGGCACCCAGCCGCTGGCGCTCAGTTCGTCCTCGGCCAGCTGCGCGGCGTCGCCCTTCTTCATCTTGAGCACCGAGGCCGCCTGCGCCACTTTTCCGGCATCAACCAGCGCATCGCTCATGAGCTCTTTACTGATACGGCCAAAGTAATTGGCCTTGGTCGGTTGCCACCACTCGCGCAGATTGAAATCCAGCGCATGCTCGAGTGCCGTCAGTTCACCGCCAACTTTGCCATCCCTCGCAGGCCACAACTGGATGGCATCGAGAGACTGGCCGACGCAGTACGCCAGCAGCGCCACGACGTCGGCCTGTTCCCACGTCAGCAACCATGTGAAATCGGTATTCCACTCCGGCGGCAATTTGGCCTCCCACTGCGCGTGCAGCTCGCCCAGTTGGCGATCGGCGCAGCTTCCTTCCGCTGTCGGAGCTTTGGTCAGCAGTTCCGCGCGTTTGGGTGTCAGGTCGGTTTTGAGCAGCGAACCGGCGTAGCGTGAGCCGAACACCTTCACGGCCAGTGTGTGGGTGTGCAGTGCCAGCGCGACAGTCGGGTTCTCGACCAGCGCACCCATCACCGCCAGCGAGCGCTCTGCCGACAGGCAGGTGATCAACGCCGCTGACAGCCCTTTCTCCTTGGTTTTCGGTGCGGTTTCCGTGGTCGTCACTGTCCCGTCACCGTTGTCATCTCCGGCAGGCGCGGTTGTCGCTTCGCTCGCACGTAACACGATACCGCGCTGGTAAACCACGTCCCCGCCACGCAGAGACACCATTACCCCGCCAGTACTGCGCATCGCCTGCGGCCATGACCGGATAGTCGCCTGTTCGGTGAGCCGCTCAATATCGGCCTGAACAGCGTCGCTTTCGGCAATCATCACGTCAGTATCAGTATCGGCATCCGCTTCTTCGAATGCCGCTTCCAGCGCAGCAAACCGCGCTTTCAACCGGGTGATCTCGGCCTGTTCGTCGCCTGTGAATTCCGGCAGCGGTTCAGCCATCTCACGGTACAGCTCAGCATCTTCACCCCACGTTTTAATGGCCGAAATGCGGCCTTCCGCCCAGCTCCAACCCTCGGACTCGGCAACCTGCTGCGCCAGTGCGTGCAGTTTTTCGCGGGTAAGACGCTCCAGCAACGCCGGTTCGGTCAAAAAACCTTCGTCGGTAAACAGATCGAATTTGAAGGTGCCGCCAGCCGACTCGTAGGCTTCGCGCCCGACGAACGCCAGTTGGCTGTTGTCTTTGGCCGAGACTTCGTCTGTCAGCACGGCCTCGCGCAGGTGCTGCGGCGCGGCCGCCCAGCCGTGCGCGTTGATCCACACGTCACATTGACGTTGATGATCTTCGGTTGCCGACAGCGCTTGCAGCTGGTCGAGTGTGATTTTGTCGTCGGCCAGCGCATCGAGCAGTGCCGGTGCCATCGTCGCCAGCCTCAGGCATTTTTGAACGTGCTTGGTGCTGAAGCCCAGCAGGCCGCCAATCTGTGCAGGAGCACGCCCTTCTGCCGACATTTCACGGAAAGCGAAGACCTGATCAGCCGGGTGCATCTGCTCGCGCTGGCTGTTTTCCGTCAGGGAAATGATGCGCGCCATCTCCTTGCTGACGATCAGTACATCAACCGCGTAACCCGCATTGACGATGCCGTCCGGCGTAGTCTTGTCGGCGTCGTCTTCACGCCCCATCAACCACCGCAACGCCAGCGTGCGCCGCTCACCGGCGGCTACGCCAAACTGACCGTCCTCCATCTCGAAGACAATCAGGTTCTGCAACAACCCGACCGAGCGGATACTGGCGGCCAGTCCTTCGATCGATGCCTGTGAGGTTTTTTTCTTGCGCACGTTCAGGCCGTCCAGTTCCAACTGGCCGAGCGTGGCCGTTTTGCGCACGGCTTTTGCCAGTGCCGCTTCGATATTTTCCGCAACGACGCTTTTCTTCGTCGCGGATTTGGCCGTGCGGGTTGCTTTGGCCGTGGCTGGTGCTTTAGACTCGATAGTTGACATGTGATAGCTCCTTCAATGTTATTGCTGTTGTGCCAGTCCCGATGGCGTCAGGACTGACGGTGAGAAAGCAGCGGAAACGCTGCTTTTTTATCGCCTGAAATTCAGGCTCCAGTGGGTCAGGGTCATCTGATCACTGGCCGCAACCGGCCAGCCGTTGACGATCCAGACCGCGATGGTGTCGAAATCCCCAAAATCCGCGTAAACCTCCACCGCCCCTGCCGGAACAACCGGAGGCTCACTGGTGCCAGTCGAACGGCCACAAACCGCCTTCACGAAACAAAACAGGTCATACACTTGTGGTACGGTCAGATCGCAGTTGGTCTGTGCTGATGCTGCTGTAGGCTTCGTTGTCGCGTCGTTGACGTTTTGTTGAGCCATGTTGAAATCCTCCGTGGGTTGAAAACTGATGCCGCTGTGAGTATTCGCCGTCGCAATAAAACTGATCCAGCACGGCGAGGAGCGGCGGCAAGGGGCGGAGACAAAAAGTTTTTAAGACCGGAGGGAGGGAAAAGTTTTTGACGGAGTTCATATACCCCTTGCCGTTTCAGCGAGGCGTTGTGCTGTTATCAGTTGCGGCGGGAAGACTGACTGCGGCTAATGCAACCCGGCCGATTGAATAGGGATCAACCCGACACAACGGGCGCGACAGCGAACGTTGGGGCGGCCTTAAAGCGTGGACGGAACGACCGGCTACGCGGTTTTCCCTGAGCGGCGCGGCCTGTGGCCGCTGCAAGCGTGTCGTTGCGTCATGGGATGGAAGCCCGCAGGGGGGCGACGGTGTGCCGGCGCCATGCGCAGCACGACAGCCCGCCCGGACGCCCGATACCGGTATCCACTCAGTACAAAGCCCCATAACCAAAAATGCAGAAACAGGAAGCATCACTCGACCAGGACGATAAACCGTCATGCCCAATCCACCTAAACAGCCCCACGCACAGCAGCGAAAGAGGGCGGCGCAGCCGCCACCTTCGGTAGCCTGACGCCGAAGGCGGCTGGCAAGGTTTTTCCGCGCGGCCAAAGTACACAGGGCAAGCAGGCCGCCGCTCTGACGGCCCTTTGTGGTGATAACCTAGGGATGTAACGCGGCCCGCAACGCCTCGATAGCACATTGTCCCCTGGATGTGTCTTCATCCCAACTTTCCGGGTCGTCTATATCTATAGTAATCGCGGCCAGTTCCAACACGGTTTCCAGTGCGCTGGCGCTCACCTCGACCTGTCGAGTCCGGCTGCGACTATCGGCGATTTTCGTTATTGCATCCTGAATGTATTGTTGATTGATACCGTACCGCTGATAGTCTTCAATATCAGAGCAGCCAATGGTTTCCAGTATTGCCAGCACATCGCCGTCGTTAGGGTTCCACTCCTGTGCAAAGTAACGCACGGCGTGTGCGTCCCATATCAGCACGGTAATAGGTTCGTCGCTGCCATACTCACGGAATAATTCCGCACACACGTCTTTCACGCTGCCAAACATAATTCACCCTCCTTCTTTAATGAGGGGCGGCATAGCCGCCCGTATTCAAATCCCTGTCAGTCCAGCGCGCGGCAGATGTCGGCGCGTTCCGGGTGCGTCTCGATATAGCGCCAAAGCTGCTCTTCCCGCTGCATAAGCAACTTCACCAGTCCGGCATTGCCCCGATCGTGATGCAACCAACAGCGGCGATTGATGGCCAGTGCCGTCAACACGATACCGGCGGCGTCACCGCTGAGGGTCTTGTCAAACCAGTTATCAGCGTTGATCAGGTGCACACGATCGCTGTCAGGTGCCATATAGCCGCCCCCCTCCGGTAAACGGATGAAGTGCCAAAACCCGCCGGTGTACTGCGGCAGATAGCGATCGGCGAGGGAATACACCTGCATTTCAGCGGGCAAAAAATCCTCGCCAAACAGATCCGGCAGAAACGACAGACGATCGGATTCACAGACTTGCAGCGTGACGGAATGAGCATGTTGCATGGGACTACCTCCAGAGTTTCAGGGTTCGCGACACCGGCCGGTGCCGTACCCATTCGAAAGGCCGGCCCCGAGGGAGGGAGGCAGGGGCGCCACCGCAAGCCGCAGCGCAAGCCCGTTGCGGGCTGAATGCGCCGTAACGGGTGCGAACGGGTGAGGAGGCGGCGAAGCGTACCCTTGCAGCCCGACCGTGCCGGACTAGCGTTTGGGTACGGCACAGGCCGTCACTACGCCGGGGCCGCAAAGGGAAAAGATTTAGAGAGGTGTAGGCAGGCCCAGCCAGCGTCCTTTGCGGCGCCGGCATCGCCGGCAAGTGCCGCGTGGCGGTTCTACGGACGCGGGGCGTTCGATGCGCCCTGGCGTCCGCAGGCTTACAGCGAGGCAACCCGGGCAGGTTTCCCTGCCCGGCTGCATAATGCCTGCGGTTCAATCTTTGAAATGGTGATCCAGTTCGTTGATAGCCTGATAGATTTCGACGTAACGATCGTGCGCGTCCCGCAGGATCTGACCGGCCAGGCATTCAGCCAACACCTCGCTGTTCCAGAAATACACGCTGACCAGCTCGCGCAGCCGCAGGTGCATCTCACACATGTCGTTGGACAGTGCCGCAATTGCGGCGCGCAGGTCTTCATTCCCGGTGTAGTTCATCGTTGATTTCCCTTTATTATGCTGCGTACTGGGCGCGCAGGCGATGCAACCGCTGCTGACCGATGGTGTGGTACTGCGCCAAAAGCTCGATGCCGATATAGCGCCGCCCGGCCTGATCGGCGGCGACACAAGTCGAACCTGAGCCAGCAAAGGGATCGAGGACAATCGCGCTGGGCTGAGTGAACGACTCAATCAACGGTTGCAGAATGGAAACCGGCTTTTCAGTCGGGTGGTGACGATTGCCGGTGTATTCCCAGGGCTGCACATCAGAGCGCGGTTGCGCCGGCAATGCCGGGCGCCCTTTCGCCAAAATGTAGGCACACTCATGCTGGTAGCCGACAAAGGCCGATTTGGAGGCGTAGGGTTTGGTAAACACCATATGCCCGACGACGCGGAACCCGGCCTGTTTCCAGGCGGCCATAAAGGTGTCTACCCGGTTCCAGCCGTAGAAACTCACCGCCAGACTGTCAGGCTTGAGCACCCGGAACATTTCACGGAACGCCGGCCGCACCCATTCATCATTTTTGTCGTTGGCAATGCTGCGACCGCTGCGGTCGGTATAGCCGACCAGATAAGGGGGATCGGTCAGCACAAAGTCAATGCTGTTTGACGGAAAGTCGGCCATCACCTGCACGGAATCACCCAGGATATATCGGGACATAAGGAATACCTCGCCATTCGAGGGGTGCAGGAGGAGGCCGGTACGGCCACCGTTCCCTGCTGCCCGATGTCATGGCAGGCAGGCACCGCCGCGTGTCAGGCCGACCGTGGAATACCGAGTCGGGGGCCGTATCGCCGGCGAGGATATGCCGCGAAAGCGGCTTGAAGGACGGGCACAGCCCGCCGCCACGCCATCAGCGGGGGCTGCCAATATGTCATCGGGCTGCAGGTGTGATTTAACAGGTGGTGATGAAGATTCAGGTGAATTATTTTCCGCCGTCAGGCGGCGAGGAAAACTGAGCGCAGCGACATCCTTTTTGATGAAACCACACCACGGGCTAACAGCACTCAACTGATGAGCAGGGAAAAAATCCAGCTCCGGACGCAAGGCCGCAGCGCAAATGACTGACCAGGGGGAAGGAATGCGAACGGGCACAGCAGCCGGCGGCTTGAATTTTTCCGGCACGGTGCGACTGTTAAGCGGAGGGAGGGAGTAACTGCTGACGATGGAGTGAAGGTTGACTCAATAAGGGGGGCGGACAGATTCGCCGCCAATTCATAGTCTGGCAGTGTCAGCGCGGATCGTGGGTTTTATCCAACAAACCAAGACGCACCATGTAAGTAATAACTGATTCTGGACGACGCTGGTATTCCTGAGCAAAAGCATCGACATCGAGCATGCCAGCTTGAGCCAGTGCGACCAGTTTTTCTTTTTCGTCTTCTTCCCAGCGCGCACCATGTCTTGGATAGTTCTGCTTAAAACCCGCACCAAGAGAAGAACGGTTGACAAGCTCACCCTGAAGGGCTGCCAACGTCTTATTTTCGACATCCTCTATCAGCCCCAGGGCCTGCAGTTCACGAGCAGCCTTCAAAAACTGACGGACTTCCCGGCCATGATCCCTAACCTTATCCATTATTCGAGGTCCCGAATAACCCCCGGGCATTGGCCCGGGTTTCTTCATCCGAAGAAACGGGATCGGGTGCAGGTACGGCTGGTAAGACCGTCGCTCCCCTGCCCTGTCCCTGCAACAGCGCTTCCGTTTCTCGCGGATAAACTGTTTTCAGTAACTGAAGCAGATCATCAAACGAGGTGTTGTTATTCAGCAATTCGCTGAATAAATATGGTAGCCGTTCATCCTGCTTGCCAAAAGCAAAACCGGTCAGCAACGCCGCACGCCACAAACGTCCCCTGTCTCCCTGAGGGGTTTCGTCTGTTTTCTGGCAGACAAAACGGTCCGCTTCATTGGTTTCAGGATTCAGGTAAAACGTTATTTTGCGTCGCGTATCCATATTGATTATCCGATGAGGTACATGCCGTTAACAAGGTCGAACTGAGACGAGCTGGTTTTGTAGAAACGCCCTTCCCTGACCGCACAGTGTTTTCTGACGGCATCTGAAATGAGTTCCGCACCACCTCCGATGACCATCACATGAGAGTATCCCTCAAAGCGGCTTACTGCATCAATCACGCGATTCACCAGTTTGGTATGTGCACCTTCTATGGCTTCCCGGACAAGAGCTATGCGGGAGGTGTCATTGATGCGGGACGCCAAATACTCAACGTCGTTGCGGTGAATGATAATGTCGTCTGCAAGATAACTGCTCCCCTTAGTTCTAGCCAGCGAGAGAGCATCCTTCACGGCTCCGGTAATCAGCGATACCCCCAGTGAGGAATCACCAAAAATACGGGAAATTCCACGCATTTTTCCCATAACCTGAGAAATATCCAGCGTTGTTCCCCCCAGATCAATAATCAGTAAAGAGTCCAGCTCATCGAGATTCTTCACCACCTCAAAGCCGGCCGGGATAGATTCAGGCATCACATCGACTTGGCGGATAGTAAATGTACTGCCGCCATTCAGCTCGACCGGACGTAAAAGGTTATCCACCTTACGCTTAATATTGGCTTCGTTTGGCTGGTTGTTTTTATCGTAATACTCAGCCAGGGGCAGAGTAACGATAATGTCTACTTCCTGAGGAGAAATGCCGGAAGTAAGCAAGGCATGGTGAACAGCAATGACATTCACGTCACTGTATTGCCAGGCCACATTCGTCGTTACAACTGCGTCAGGGCTGATGGCATCAAAGGAATAATGCTCTCCATTGAGGATATAGTTAAACGCCTGCTGGGCACCAAACGCAACAGCCCATTCACGCTTAAAACTGTTAGGGCTGATGGACTGTTTAGTCACGCCCTTCTCATCCCACTGCAATTTGATATTGGTTGAACCATCATCAATAAAGACTTTCATTGTACCCACCTTTGTCGTCACGAGAATAATTTGAGAATAAATTGAGAACAATATGAATTGTACTGCATTGAAGGTGTTAATCAAGCGAAAATGAGAACAATTTGAGAATAATTTGAGAACTAAAAGCGCACAGACAGCGCTTGCAATAGTCCTCTGAACCTCACTATTTTTCTCGTTGAAACAGAGTATTGAAATAAACACTGCTGCTACATCTTGCTTTATCTAAAAATCCCCAAAATAATGACTGTATATAAATACAGTGAATAGGTGAGCAAAATGACATCAATACAGTTTATAAAAGCAGCAGAGGAACCGGATATGCTCGCATTACCGCTATTCACTGACAGAGTTCCCTGTGGGTTTCCATCACCGGCCCAGGACTACATGGAAAGCGAGCTTGATTTGAACGATTACTGTATTCAGCGGCGCAGTTCAACGTACTTCGTCAGGGCCATCGGCGAATCTATGTCCGATATTGGGCTTCACAGTGGTGATCTGCTTATTGTTGATAAAGCCGAACGAGCGCAGCATGGGGATATAGTGATCGCCGAACTGGAGGGCGAATTCACTGTGAAGCGCCTGCTGCTTACCCCCCACCCAGCCCTCCAAGCTATGAACCCTGCATATCCCACCCTGTATCCTGACCCGGAGCAGTTGCAGATATTTGGAGTGGTTACGGCCTTCGTCCATAAAACACGGAGTTGCAACTAATGTTTGCTCTCGCCGACGTCAACAGCTTCTACGCCAGCTGTGAGAAAGTGTTCCGTCCGGACCTGAGGGATAAGCCAGTGATCGTACTCAGCAATAACGATGGCTGCGTGATTGCCCGTTCGAAGGAAGCAAAACAGCTCGGTATCAAAATGGGGGTACCATGGTTCCAGCTAAAAAAAACCTGTATATCTGGAAAAATTTATGTTTTTTCAAGTAATTATGAACTATATGCGAGTATGTCTAACAGAGTCATGGCTCATATCGAGGAGCTGGCAGCACGTGTCGAGCAGTACAGTATTGATGAAATGTTCCTTGATATCCGAGGTATCGACAACTGCATGAATTTTGAGGATTTTGGCAGGCAGTTGCGTGGTCACGTCCAGAATGGTACAGGTTTAACGATCGGCGTAGGAATGGGTCCAACAAAAACGCTAGCAAAATCAGCACAGTGGGCTTCAAAGGAATGGGCCCAGTTTGGAGGCGTGCTTGCGCTGACTCCCGGCAACCGTAGACGAACTGAAAAACTGCTTTCACTGCAACCTGTCGAGGAGGTCTGGGGCGTCGGCCGCCGCATTTCGAAGAGGCTGGCCACTATGGGGATCACAACGGCCCTGCAACTAGCACAGGCGAACCCAACATTCATCCGAAAGAACTTCAATGTCGTGCTGGAACGAACGGTCCGAGAGTTGAATGGAGAAAGTTGCATCAGCCTGGAAGAAGCGCCTCCGGCGAAGCAGCAGATTGTCTGCAGCCGTTCTTTTAGCGAAAGGGTCACCACACAAGTGGCCATGCACCAGGCTATTTGCCAGTATGCAGAACGCGCTGCTGAGAAGCTGCGCGAAGAGCACCAATACTGCAAGCATATTGCGGTGTTTATAAAAACGTCGCCCTTTGCCGTCAACGAACCATATTACAGCAACATGGCCAGTGAGAAGCTGGCAACGCCAATGCGTGATACCAGGGATATCATCGCCGCTGCTATGAAATGTCTGGAGCGCATCTGGCAGGATGGATATCGCTATGCCAAAGCTGGAATCATGCTCAATGATTTTACACCAACGGGTGTCTCACAGTTGAACCTGTTTGACGACGTGCAGCCCTCTCCGCGAAGCGATGAGCTGATGAAAGTACTCGACAGCATCAACCATTCGGGGTTGGGAAAAGTTTGGTTTGCGGGGCGAGGGATCGCCCCAGAATGGCAAATGAAACGAGAGATGTTGTCACCGGCTTACACTACACGCTGGAAGGATATACCGAATGCCGTACTTAATTAATACAAAAAGAATACCTAATATGTACATAAAAAGTATTTTTAGTGTATCAATAAGGTATTTTATTTATTTTTATCAAAGGCCCCGTCTTTTGCCAGTTTTTCCCGGAAAGCTTCCAGGATGTAAGGAGTCATAAGCAGGCTGGTTGTATTGTTTTCTTTAAGCCAATCGTATGCCTCCCACAGGTCTTCCGGTATCTGCAAATTCTTAGGCTTTCTGCCAACCTTCGTTTTCTTTACCGCAGGTACTGGAGTCTCCTGTTCCTGAAGAATGCGTTTCTTCACATCACCGCCTGCGCTTTCTTGCAAGGGAGCGTTCTTTGACGCCTCAGTAAGGCGGTTGAATAGGTTTTTTTTGGTAGTAGACATAATAAACCTTTTAAATACAAAATATGTACATTTTTAGTATCGAAAACATGCTTAAATCATACTTTTTCGATAGCTGTTCTCATATCAAGGAACAGTGATCGCATTGCATTTCCAGCTCGGCCATGGCGAGTCGCAACCAGTTCAACAATCCCCATCCCTTCACCAAATCTAGCCGGAAGAGTCTTGTCTGTAGGAATAGCCGTATCAAAGCGAACAAGGTTATCGAACTGGCTTATGAATGTATCAACATCTGTAAAATTGGTACGCTGGGGATGAACCTTGTTTAAAAGAACATGGGCTATTTTCTTCTCGCCCATATCCTTTGAGATCTGCTCCAGTACTTCACTGAACTTTTGCAGTCCAAGAATCTCCGAAGGATCGTCAATAAATGGGGAGATAATCAGATCTGCCGCACCAACAGCAGCACGTGTCAGCGCTGAGTCAAAGCCGCCACAATCAACAAGAACGGTTTTACCCTGCTCTTTTGCTGCTACTAGCTCAGTAATGAATCGGTTGGTAACGCCTTCCATATCATCTGTAAGACGAATGACGTTCCAACGCTTGCCCTCTGGCCTGAAAGAATTGAATGTAGAAATAGATGAAGTGTCATCCGTATCGTAAAACACATCAGGGTTAATCTCAGGCGCAATATTCAGAGCAATCATCGACTTCCCTGTACCACCCTTTTTAATCCCAACAGCAACTATCATTCCAGTGTATGGATTTAATGCCTTTTTCATATCTTAAACATCCATAAAATGTACATAATAAATACCCAATAAGTACAAAATAGCACAAACACCAATATATACCCAAAAAAATCCCATTTAGATACAAAAAGTGTACATAATATGTATCATTAAAAATGAAAGCACTTCAATACACCCTGGTATTCAGCCTAGCATCAGCGTGCCTGGCACCAGTGAGGGATTAAAGATAGCCTACAAGATTAGGTTCCTCTTCAGCATGGCAATGGCGTCAAGTTCCGGCATCTGAAACTGAACACGATGCCGTGCAGCCACGTCGAGCGCAAACACCTTCGTGTACACCTCCGTCGAACTCACTGACTTATGGCCCATCAGGCTTTGCAGCACCTTGAGAGGAATACCCGCATACAGCATGTGCATGGCGTAAGAGTGGCGGAACGTGTGTGGTGTCACAGGTACGGAGAACGTCACGCCGTCGGCGGCAGCTGCTTCTACTGCTTCGTACAGCCAAGTCCGCACCGTCCGGTCGGTGATTTCCCAGATACGCGCCTTCTCCATTTTACCGTTTTGCTTGTTGCGTCGCTCCAGTGGAATTTTCAGCGTGGCCACCATGGTCTGCAATTGCGCGACGTACTGCGGATCAGACAGCGGCACCAGGCGGTGTGCCGAGCTGCCGGCCGGGAGCCGGCCTGCGGTTCGCGCGGCCTTCTCTGCCCGCTGCTTGAGCGTGGCCAACTGCGCGAACGGGTAGGGCGGTGCCAGCGAAAAATCCCCCCTTGTCAGCGCCAGCGCTTCGTTAATCCGGGCGCCGGTATTCCACAGCGTAGCCAGCAACATCTTGCGGTGCAGATCCGGCACATAGTGGAGCAGGGCGCTCACCTCCGGAGCCAGCAGGTACTTCGGCAGTTCGTCCTGTACCAGTGCCATCTGGCGCAGCGCCAGCGCAGCCGGGTAGTCGATGGACACTGGCAGCTGAGCTGCAGTTCCTGGCTGCTGCCCCAGGGTAACGAGCCCGGTCATCAGGAGGCCTCTCCGGCTGGAGGTATGTTCAGTGCTGACGCTATAATTTCCCGGTTTTCCTCATTACGCAAGTTTCCGAAATAGCCCACTTCCAGGCGCAGGGACTGGTGTGCAGCCTCTATAAGGTCAGAGACTCTCTGCAGGGCATTCTGTAGCTGCTGCGCGGATATCGTTATTGGCACATCCTGTTCATCCACGCCGTTACGGTGCACCAGGTCGTTTCGCCAGTCTGCGATGATGCCCAGCGGCTTAACCGGCCAGATGGGTGGGATGTGCAGCACGGTCCCGAAATAGCGCTCAATGGTTTTAACATTATGAAGCGTCATTCGGGAAACATAATTCCGAGCCGCTGGCCTGAACAGGTCAATATCCATTGTGCGCGCCGCGAGTTTCTCTTTATTACTTACCCGTGGTGCGGATTTCAGGTAGAACTCATCAAGAAACCGTTTGAGAGGCCAGTCATGTTCCAGCAGGGCCCTGGCGCAGTACATCAGGTACGCCTCCATCACCGTCACGGCATGGACGAACGACATCCTGTACACCAGTTCAGGCTGCTCTTTATCGAGCAGGGCATATAACTTCTTCAGCTCCTGATTTGCGTGCAGGTAACGCTGATGAACATTGTTCAGGGAAGCCACAAACAGCCCGTGTTCATGATCCCACTGAGCCTGATCGGCAAGCGCCTCCTGCTCCCAGTAGTACAGGTTCGCGGCATGCTCCCATTCTTCAGAGTCGGGGACAACATCCGGGTAATTTTCCGCAAGCCATTCATCAAATCGTTCCGCTTCAATATCCAGCATCAGGTCTTTCATGCTTCCCATAACGCCAGTCCCTCTCTGTATGACTCTATAAATGATAAATCCCGTCAGCCCTGGTTGCCATATAACGGCCTGGCTCAAACGGCAACAATTGCCCCTTAACATAACCCGACAGGCTATGCGCCCGGCATAAGGCTCACAGTCTCTAATTGAGCCAAGCAGGACGAAGATCCGGACACTCGAACTCACTATCCAGTAACGACATATGCCAACACACCAGTTCTTCATCCGAGAGATCAAGTGCCATCGCACTTGTCGGCAGGGGGAACAGAGGAGGATCTCGGGGATAGTCGGTCATTTTCCATCCATTACTGCCCGGGGCGTAAAGGCGCCGGGCCACTTCCTCTCCGGCGTCGTCCAACAACAACAGTAAGGTCATAGACACAGCGTCATCATCGGTAGGCTGGCTCGTCCGGTAGAACCACAGGACATTGTCATCCCTTTCATCCCAGACCATGCCCAACAGTTCAGGAAACTCCATATAATTTCTGTCCTTATCATCACTATATTGATAATACGAATAATAGTTATTAGCTATAGAAAAGATCACGTCAGTTATCGTTAACTGGAATATAACCACATAGCGCAATTACCGGATACCCGTCCCGGCATGATCCGATTTTTTTGCATTTAACGATTTTCCGGAAGTGTAGCACGGTTAGGGAATAAGCAAAGCGGCCTTTTCCGGTGCAGGATCCCCTTGTCACGGGCAGGGGAGAAACACAACATCTAGAAGAATACCCAACTGACCAGGTAGCACATGTTGTGTTTGTCGGGGTAGTGGGGGAGGGTAACGGTCAGCGGATCCGGGACTACCAGAACTCGGATCTGAAAATGATGTGATAAGTAAAAACAAAAAAAGCACATAGATTAATAGCTAAAAACTATAAAAGCGGAGCAAGAACAAAACTTGCACAACTTAACGATTTATCGTAATATGTAAGGCATGAAATCGAAAAGGAGGTTTTATGAACACACCAACCCAAAAACGAAACGGTAATGATCGTTCCTCCACTATGCATAATTTTATGGGCAACAGCATTGCTGCAGAGCGTCTTCAGAATTTTTTTCAGGATCTGGCAGAGGAAGTCCGGTCAGGGAAAACACCGATTGATCCTGAGAGCATGGGGAAGACCGACGCGATTTTTACCATGGATACCATCCTGAAGTTTCTTGAAAATCGTGCGGTTAACAGCCTGACGCCGGAAAAAAAACGTCAGCAGCGACGTTTACACAGTAAGGCCCTTTTCCTTCAGACGCTGGAGAATGACGGCGGGGTTTACAACTCAGCTAAAGCTGCAGAAATGGTGGGCAAGAGTAAACCCACTGTTAAAACCTGGAAAGATACCGATCAGTTACTTGCCCTTGATATTGACGGTGAGTTTTATTACCCGGTGTTTCAGTTCACTGATGAGGAAGAGACCTCGGATAAAGGTGTGCTCCGGGGTGTGGCCGAACTGCTGCCTATGCTGAGCAGCTTCAGTGACAGAATGAAATATTCTTTCTTTATGGAACAGAGAAATACTGTCCTGGATGGCCTGAAACCTGCAGGACGTACGTTTACCGTCGCCGACGTTCTGAAAGGCAATCCGGATGAAAAAGTGATGAATGAATTACGCCGGCTGGCTCGCAATTACGGCACACAGAACGCAGTTTAATGAAAGGGGGTGCTTGCCCCCCCTTTATCAGTTATTCCTCAACAGGAATTCCCAGTTCATAAACAAGAATATCCGCCGCTTCCTTACCCTGATATTCAAACTGACTGAGACTTGTCTGGCTCCGGGTTGTCGCCAGCCCGGTTCCGGCTGGATCGTCATGCCATAGAACAAGGCATGGGTCACCGGTGACATTTGACGGAAACTCCATTCCGTCAAACCCTGCTGAATGAACCTTTTCAGCCAGATGATGAGTAACTGCACGTGTTGCCGTTGTCACATCATTCAACCTTAAATCACTGCCTTTAATCAGCTTACTGACCTGAAGGACCCTGATATCTTTCTCAATAGCTACGGTGCCCATCATGTAATTATCGAGATCCGATTCCCTGAGCCCTTTTTTATGCTGAAACACTTCCTTCATTGCCGTGTCAGGAGTTTGGGCCACGTACATGGAGCCATTCTCACCATCATTAAGACTGTAACGGCAATCCTCGCCATTACGATTGAAAAAGACACTGCTTCCGCCGTGACTACCGAGCTGAAGCCGGAACACTTCAGTTCCTGATGGCACGGTCATTCCGTACCGCTGGAGCTGTTCGTCCTGTAACTTCCCGATTTTATCGAGAGCTGCCACGTCCTGTTCATTCATGTCTGCATTTACAGAAGTTTCAACAGTCTGATTAACTTCGTCGTTTAGGTTTACCCCTGATTTTAAACTCATATTGATCACCGCCTTTCTGGTAAGGATTTACATAAGCCATAGGCTTAATCTCCATCGTTTTGATGTTTTGTCCCCCGGGCAGAATGCCCGGCAGGACGATGTATCTGTCGCTGTGCTGACAGACCCTCAAAGCATAAACGATTGAGAATGTTAAACAATGGCTTGTAATGCACAGAGGTACAGAAAAATTACGGGATACAGGGATACAGGGATACAGGGATACAGGGATACAGGGATACAACCGTTCATAAAAGAAAAAGTGCAGATCCGCTTATGCCGTTTTTCGGATCTGACTGGAAAAAGAGAGACACTGACTATATTGTGCGTACTGTATGTATTAACCGTATCGTACTGTATTGGTTGTATTGGCTGTATTGTATATTTTTCAGACACAGGATACACTGTGCATATAACGCACCCACGGAGACACTCCATGAGCAAACTGCCTTCCCCCGACATGGTCCGTCGCATTGAGGACGCCGCGGCGGCCCTCATCGCAGCCGGCACCCCGAACCCGACCAACGTCCAGGTACGCGACCACCTCGGCGGCGGCTCGCTGGCCACCATTTCCCCGGTGATGCGCGCGTTCCGCGCCCGGCAGCGGGCGCAGGAGAACGACCAGGTGTCGGCGCTGCCGGCTGAGCTGGCGCAGCTGCTGACCGGTCAGTTGACCCTGCTGTGGCAGGCGGCCGTTAAACAGGCGGAAACCGGGGCGCTGGCGGCCCGCGAGCAGGCCGACGCCGATATTGAGCAGGCCGACCTGGAGCGCGACACCGCCCTGGCGCAGGTGGCGACGCTGGAGAGCGAGCTGGCGGTGCTGCGGGAAGTGGTCACCGAGCGGGACCGTCTGCTGGCAGAGGTCCGTGAGCTGCGGGCCGAAGCGCTGCCGCTACGCGAGCAAGTGGCGCGACTGACCGCCACCGACGAACACCAGGCGGCGCAGTTGCTGGAAACGAAGGCGGAGCTGAAGGCCGCAAGAGAGGAAAACCGGACCTTGCAGGGCGAACTGCTGGCCCTGGCGCGTCAAGAGTTGACCGGCGGGAAGGCGAAGGCATGAAGACAGAAGTCCGGAAATGCGTGAAAGCATTTCGTCGGACGCTGGAGCTGGCCGCTGGCGAACATAAGGAGCAATGGAATGGAATGGCTCGCTGGCGCACGGATGTCAGGGCATTTCCGGATGGTTTATGATGTGGTCCGCTTGGAATTAGGAAATTATCCCACGCCAAGACTGTTTTGGGGCTGAAGCTCGGTGGAACAAAACTCACTCTGCCTGCAATAGTTAAAAAAGGGGGATTGCCCCCCCTCACTTACCATTTTTACGGTTTTTTTCAGACTTTACGAGCTGATTGATTCGGCCTGGGGTAAGGTTCAGCATGCGACTAACCTCGGCTTGTGATCCGACTTCAGCTACGAGAGCGGCAACGTAACGAGATTTCCCGGATGAGGTCATTCCCTGGTAAGTTGCCCTCGCGTGTTTAGACTGCGTCTCTTTTAGCTGGGTTAATGCTTCTTCGACTTTGCCAAAGCCGATCATCGTTGCATCTTTTAACGCCTTGATCGCATCTGTTTCTGGTTTTGCCATTAAAGACACTCCTTTTGTTTAGTTTTTTATTACTCTTTTTCCTTGTCAAGGCTAGATTACACAATGGTTATTTGTGATTCAAACCTTTTTTTAGCTAAAGATTTTCGTTTAGCTTTTTGAGGGGCTAAATTAAACGAAGGGAAGAAAAAAGCCGCAGTTGCGGCTCAATCAGTGGGCGGTCCTGTTAACCCTAATTCAAGGTGGTACCGCCTGATCTTCAGCAACTGCTAACTGGCCAGTTGGGACTGCAGTGGCTGGCGGTCCGTAAGTATGGGGCAGTTTGGATATCGAAAATTATTGTACGTTTAGGCTATTTTTTGACCTTTCGATTTTAGAAGGTGCTTCGTTCCGATAACCGGGTAATCCCAAACGTCGTTTGTAATGCCCCACAAAGCCGTGACGTTACTGTGGTGCGCCTGTTAAGTCTGGCTTATGATTGAGCGCACACACACAGCAGGTAAACAGCAGGATACGGAGAATAAAAAAATGAAAGGCTCTGAGTGGAATAAATGGGATTTGCATATTCACAGTCCCATGACGTGGATGGCAAGTACATTTAAAGGTCAGGAAGATATTCCGGCATTTATAAAAAAACTGGGAGAGTCAGGAATAACGCTTATTGGTCTGACAAATTATTTTTTCCTGGCAGAAAACGAGATTGAAACCATACGAGATGAAATAGATAGGCAGGGATTGAATATCACTGTTTTGCCAAATGTAGAATTCCGTCTCGCACAACCAAACAAACAGGGAGACTGGATAAACATCCATTGTTTATTCTCTGAAAAAATCCCGACCTTTAAGATAAACCAGGTATTGTCAAACCTGACGATAGCAACGAAATCTGCCGCAGGCAGACCTGTTTATTGTTCAGAGTTGAGTCTGAAAGAAAGTGGAAAAAGTATTTCCGAAATCACTGTCAACTTCGAAGCTCTTTGCGAACATATTTCTTCGCATTTTGAACTTTTCCGCGAAGCCATTATAGCTGTCTGTCCAAATGGCTATGGTGGCTACAGGCCAAACGGTGAGGGGCGATCCAAAGAGGTGGCAACACAGATAGATCGTGAGGGGCATATAATTCTCGACAGCTCTCAGGACTCTCTACCTGTTAGGAAGTTTTTCTTAATGACAGATCGCTATCCCGGCGCTAATAAAAAACCGGTCTTCAGGTGTTCAGATGCACATGGCCTTGAGAAAACAGGCACGTTATTTAGTTGGGTAAAAGCAAAGCCAAGTTTTGAAGGTCTCCGCCAGACGCTGCTAGAACCAGAGGCCCGCCTGAAACTTGAGGAAGACTGGCCGCGGCAGCGCACTGCGAAAGTGCATTTCAGCAGAATAGAGGTCGAGGGGAAGATTTTTGATGGTCAGGAAATCCGCTTCAAAAAGCTTTCAATTCCACTTAATGAGGACATGGTCGCTATTATCGGCGGCCGGGGTACCGGTAAGAGCCTGATACTGGATGGCCTGCAGTCGCGGTTTACGCCATCACGCCCTGAAAACGTACGCGCACGTCCTGTATCGCCGCAACGGCTTTCTGTCCAGCTCAGTAAAACAGATGGGGAGTTTAAGGAGTTTGACGGCATTGATAACTCTTACAGCTATCTTCACGTTTCTCAGGGTGAAATTAAGGATCTGTGTCAGGAGCCTGAAAAAATCAGCGATGAGATAAAGAAAATGCTCCGTCTTCCCCCCCAGTCCTTCCCTGTACCGCTCAGAAACGAGCTGGAATCGAACCTGAATGAATTCCGCAGCCTGTTCGAATTCTTCAATATGAAGAATGAGAAAGGTCAGTTTATAAACCGCGAGGAATATCATACCTCGACTATTTCTGCTGTACAGAAACATATTGATACACTGACCAGCGAGAAAAATCGCGAACTAATTAGAATATTTCAGGAAAATGGTAAAAGCCTTTCGAATATTAACTCTAATCTAAACTGGTTAAATAACTTCCTTAAACAATTATCAGATAAAGAAAGCGAATTAAACGACCAAATTGACTTCATCAATGCGAAGGGAGCTGAAGAACACGTCATACCTCATGTCAACTTCGAACCACAGCGTGGCGTTATCAATAATAAGATCATACTGGCGAAGTCAGAATCTGAAGTAAAGGGAGCGATAAATCATGATATTATTAATCAGTTCCGGCAACAGGGAATAGAACAAGACATATCCGGTCTTCTCGATAAAGTCACCGAATATCAGCAGATGATTAACCGTGCTGAACTTGAGCGTGAAGAGTCGCAGCGCAGGCTGGAACTGGGTAAGAAAAATCTCGAGAACAGAAAAGAGCTTATTAATCGTGTTCTATCACATATCCGGCAGGAAAAGGAAACGGTGGATGCGGCGTTCAATGCCCTTACTGAACCTAAGGAGCATTATACGGCACTGTTGCAAAGTTAGCGATGAGGCAGCCTTTTGTCTTATTCAAAGGCCTT
>OJTZ01000065.1_pt1 | contig 62132 bp, 59 predicted proteins | sample 1601481 | NCBI WGS metagenome assembly OJTZ01 (sample SAMN04436660, study PRJEB24849) | human gut metagenome | biome: human gut; feature: NICU; material: stool | host: Homo sapiens | place: USA: Saint Louis, MO | collected 2010-05-08
GATTTTAAGACCAGCACGAAAATCGTTGCTATAGTACGTTGCCATAAGGCCCTCTGAATTTTGTTAATTGGTAGCTAAGCCACAAAATGGCGCATATTGTAACCCTAAATACCCCATCCAGAGAAGATTGGATCACGCAACTTGCCGATGTTGTGACCAGTCCCGATGAACTATTGCATCTTTTAGATCTGGAAACAGATGCAAACCTATTGGCGGGACGCGATGCGAAGCGTCTCTTCGCGCTGCGCGTACCGCGCGCGTTTATCGCGCGTATGGAAAAAGGTAATCCAAACGATCCTCTTCTTCGTCAGGTACTTACCGCACAAGAAGAGTTTGTTGCCGCCCCAGGTTTCTCCACCGATCCGCTGGAAGAACAACACAGCGTTGTACCTGGCCTGTTGCATAAATATAGCAACCGGGCGCTATTGCTGGTGAAAGGCGGCTGTGCGGTCAACTGCCGCTACTGCTTCCGCCGCCACTTCCCTTATGCCGAGAACCAGGGCAATAAACGCAACTGGCAGGCGGCGCTCGAGTACATAGCCGCCAATCCGCAGCTTGATGAAATTATTTTTTCCGGCGGCGATCCGCTCATGGCCAAAGACCATGAGCTTGACTGGTTGCTGACGGAACTGGAAGCGATCCCGCATATTAAACGGTTACGCATCCATAGCCGCTTGCCGATTGTCATACCGGCGCGGATCACCGAAGGGCTGACGGCTCGCTTTAACACCTCATCGCTGCAGATACTGTTGGTCAACCATATTAATCATGCCAACGAGATCGGCCCGGAGTTCCGGGCAGCGATGGCGCGGCTGCGGCAAGCGCGCGTAACACTACTCAACCAAAGTGTTCTGTTACGCGGAGTTAACGACAATGCGCAAACCCTGGCGGACCTCAGCAATGCATTGTTCGACGCCGGGGTAATGCCCTACTACCTGCACGTGCTCGATAAAGTCCAGGGCGCAGCCCACTTCATGGTAGAAGATGAGGAAGCACGGGCGATCATGCGTGAGCTATTAACGCTGGTATCTGGTTATATGGTGCCAAGACTGGCACGTGAAATCGGCGGCGAACCGAGTAAAACGCCGCTGGATTTAGGTTTGAAACAACAGCCCTAGGCCCCTCTCTGCCGGCCCTGTCCGGCAGATACTTGAAAAGCATATTTTCCAGTTAAATATACCACTAGTTTTTCAGCCTTCGCCTGAATACAGTGCTTTCTTGAGCTTTATAATTATATATTAAGTACAATTTAAACGATGTAGTAATAATGCTTCTAATAAAATAACGAAAGGATATTAGTTACAGCCATAATTACGAACATAAGAATAAACCACATGGGTAATTTAAATGCTCTATCTCTTTTGTTTTCAATATAATTTTGGCGCTCATTGTTATTTATCTCTGGCACACTATCTTCTATTGTTACAACTTTTTTTATTAAGGGGGTTATCTGGCAGGTAGACACTTCTTCCTCAGCTTTGACAACCGGTACGATCAAGGAACCAGTTGCAAGAATAAACCCACGCTGCCTGACAGTAACAATGATATCCTGTGATAATCCAGCCTTCAGCAGTGATTTTCTGAGCAATGATATGTTTTGATAAAAAGTATTTTGCGCGACGACAACCCCCCTTGTTTTCCAGACAGATTCCAGAAATTCTTCTCGAGAAATGATTCGTCCATTACTTTCAATTAACAATTGTAGACAACGTGCAGTTGGACCATTCAAGTTAATGCTTTCACCATTTCCATTAACAGGTCGTAACTCACTCATATTCACATCGAATATGACTTCATTATTAATAATGAACTCGCTAAATGCCATAATGCTTTTCCTTTTATTCATTAGTCACGTGAATTAAACATGAAGTTAATGAGATTCCATTTTTGAACTTGAGCAAATAGCCCTAAACAGCCCTGCCGTTAGATAGTTTCACATCTCAATCATTGGCTCTCCATTTTCGAACGGCGCCAAGGCCAACGTGACCTTTTAACGAAAAGGAAGCCAAGTATATTGTCGAACATTCATCACGTTAACGCAACTACTATTCAAGGAGATTAAAATGTGAAACGTTCCTCCCATCATTAAAATAGGTTATTCAATTAAAATTCACATGCATTTTACCTGCTTGCCAATTAAATTCCTCACTGCTCCCGTCTTACGCTAATTGCGGGCAAGTACCTGCATATTACAAAGGACACCAAAGGAGTAAAGAACGGGATAGTGTTAAGACTCAGCGTCAATTAACGGTTATTCAGTGATCCGTTAATTAAAACTGAGGCAACATCTATTTCAGGGATTACGTATTTATACATGGACAAATAAATGAAAAAAACAATCGTAGCTGTAATGGTTGCTGCATCTGCAGTTCTGAGCGCACAGGCAATGGCCGCTAACACTGCTGAAGTGACCGTTCTTGGCGAAGTCAACGACTCCTCTTCTTCTTGCGTAGTCACCCCGACTGGTACTCTGAACAACGGCATCGTTCGTCTGACTTCTGTTACCACCAGCGAAGCGAATGCACAGACTGCTAACGTCCTGTTCAAAAGCCAGAAGTTTGGTTTTGACGTTTCTGATTGCGCCAAAGGCAGCGAAAAACCAGCAACCGGCCTGACTGTTGCAGTTACTGGTACCACCAGCGCCAACGCAACAATTCTGGACAACACCGCTGACGACGGCGCTGCCGGCATCGGTATCGGCATCGCGAAAGCCAGCGATGGTTCTCGTGTAGCCTTCGATGGTTCCCAAACCATGGCTGAAACCTACACTGACGGTTCCGTCACTTCTCTGAACTACTACGCGGGTTATGTGAAAGTAAACGAAGCTACCACCGTAACCGAAGGTCCGGTTAAAGGCGTAGCAACCTTTACTATCGACTATACCACTGGCGCTTAATTTTACCCCGAAGGGCTCGCTGTCTGGCGAGCCCTTTTTTCGTTTAGAGAAATGCTATGTTCAGGACCTTATTTAAACTTGTCTTTCCCTGTTTTTTACTGATAAGCGGCATTGCGCATGCCGGTATCGTCATTGAGTCTACCCGCTATCTTTACAAAGAAGGCTCCCGTGAAGTAACGGCACAAATAGAGAACAAAGACGGTATCCCCTATTTAATCAAGTCCTGGATTGAGACCCCAAAAGGACAAACGCCGTCATTCATGGCCACGCCGCCACTGTTTCGTCTCGAAGCAAAACAACAAAATACCGTTCGCCTGTTTTCTACAGGTAATGTCGCGGCGCCAACCGATCGCGAATCGATATTTTATTTCAACGTTATGGCTATTCCCCCCGCGGATGATACGAATGCTAAAAATAATACCATCCAGCTGGCGGTTCGCCATCGTATGCGTCTGGTATTTCGGCCAAAATCGCTGTTTGATATGACCCCGAATACCGAAGCGGCAAAACTTGAATGGCGAAAATCAGGCAATAAATTATCAATTAAGAACCCTACGCCATTTTTCTATTACTTCAATACAATAAAAATCGGTAATACCGAAATTAAAAATGAAGTGAGTTCTGTCCCGCCGATGGAGACCAAGGAAGTCACTTTAAAACAAAATGTAACCGCATCAGGTATTACATGGAAAATAGTCAACGATTATGGCGGAGCCGGAACGCTCTATTCATCATCGTTGTAATTGGAAGTTGTTTAACCTTATAGGGATGTGTCTATGCAAAATAAAAATAAAGACCTATTCAAACTATCAGCGCCAGGAATTGCATTACTGGCCGCATTTTTTTCTGGTTTGGATAACAAAGCGCAAGCACGTGATTTTTTCGATCCCTCATTCATAAACTCATTGAATGGTAGCGATCCTTCAAACGCCCCAGACTTATCTGTGTTTGAAGCCAGGAACGCGCAGGCTCCCGGTAACTACCGGGTGGACATCGTCTTTAATGGCCAATACCTGGATACCAAAACTATAAAATTTGTGATTGATAATAGCCGGGCCAGCACCGCTAGCGATGAGATCAAACTGGCGCCCTGCTTCAGTCTCAAGGACTTATCGCAATATGGCGTTAGAGTTAAAGCATTCACTAAATTGCAAGAAGATGCTAATGGTTGTACTAACCTGACGGTTATTCCAGATACCAAAGCGGATTTTGATTTTAACGCGCAGCGTTTAAATATCTCCATCCCTCAGGCGGCATTATCCACCGTCGTGCAAGGATTTATCCCTGAGGATCAATTTGACGACGGAATTAACGCGCTACTGGTGAATTACCAGTTCAGCGGCTCGGATGATTTCGAATCCGAAGACGAATACTATAGTCTTAACCTCCAGTCCGGCTTAAACCTCGGCCCCTGGCGCATCAGGAATCTGAGCACCTGGAATAAAACAAAAGGCGACGCAGGCGACTGGGAGTCGGCGTACCTGTACATGCAGCGTAGTATACGCCCCATTAACAGTAATTTGGTGATGGGCGAAAGCTCCTCGCTTTCCGGGATCTTTGACAGCGTTCCGTTTACTGGGGTCCAACTCGCGACGGATACCTCCATGCTGCCAGAGAGCCTGCGCGGCTATGCGCCAATTATCCGAGGGATTGCAAAAACCAACGCCAGGGTGATCGTTAAGCAAAACGGCTATCAGGTCTATCAGACCTACGTTGCCCCCGGCGCCTTTGAAATCACCGATATGTATCCCAGCGGCGGTAGCGGCGACCTGTATGTAACCGTAGAAGAATCAGATGGCTCAAAGCAAGAATTCATCGTACCGTTCGCCACGCTACCGGTCATGGTGCGTGAAGGCCAGCTGCAGTATGAAATCACTTCAGGTAAATATCGCCCATATGATGACGGCGTACATGAAACGCCATTTACCCAGGCAACGGCCAGCTACGGGATGTCCAGTAGCCTGACCGCCTACGGCGGGATGCAGATGGCCTCGCATTATCAGGCGTTGTCATCCGGTCTCGGCTATAACCTCGGCGATTTCGGAGCCGCGTCAGCTGACGTCACCCAAGCCTGGTCAAAAATGCAGGATCGGGAAAAGACTTCGGGACAGTCCTGGCGAATCCGTTATGGTAAAAACATCCTTGATACCGGCACCAACATCACCATCGCTGGCTATCGATACTCTACTAAGGGATTTAACACCTTATCCGAGGTGCTGGATAGTTATGCTAATGACGGTCGCTATACCACCCGTTCATTACGCAATCGCACCAACCTGACCCTCAACCAAAGTCTGGGTAAAGGCCTGGGCAGCGTATCTATTAGCGGGCTGGTTGAAGATTATTGGGATGATAAACGCACCAACAAATCTATCAGCGTTGGCTATAACGGCGGCTTTAGAAATGTGAACTTCTATCTGGGCTATAGCTATAGCCGCTATACCTGGAGCAACAATAGCTCCGACAGCGACGCGCAGGACGATCAGCGCATTACGTTGACCGTCACGCTGCCAATCAGCAACTGGCTCCCTGGCACCTACACCAGCTATCAGCTCACCAATAGTAACCCCGGCTCGACGGATCAATCCGTCGCTATCGGCGGCGTGGGGCTGGAAAACGATAGCCTGGACTGGAGTATCCAGCAGGGATATAGCAACCGTGAGTATTACAGCGGCGACATGCGCGCTACCTATAACGGTTCCCAGGGCAGCATCAATGCCGGTTATAGCTACGATCGTGACAGTCAGCGCGTGGATTATGGCGCCAGCGGTAGCATTATCGCCCACGCCGACGGTATTACGTTAGGACAGGACATCACCGATGCCGCCGTGCTGGTTAAGGCTCCAGGCTTAGATAACGTCAAGCTGACTACCGATAGCACTATCTCAACCGACTACCGCGGCTATGCCATCGTGCCTTACGTCACCCCTTATCGCCGCACTGATATTACCCTTGATAGCACCACGCTTGGTGATGATATGGAACTGCCGGAAACGACGCAAACCGTGGTGCCAACCCGCGGCGCCATTGTACGGGCCAACTACGACGGCAAGATCGGACAACGCGCCTTTATTCACCTGAAAACGGCTAGCGGTCAAGACGTTCCTTACGGCGCTATGGTCTTACTGGCCGACGATGCGAAAAGCCAGGCGAGTATCGTCAGCGACGCCGGGATGGTCTATATGTCCGGTCTGCAGCAAACCGGGACGCTCAACGTACAGTGGGGAAAAAGTAGTTCCCAGCAATGTAAAGCCCCCTTCACGTTACCTCCGCGAGAAGGCAAAACCGCTGGCTTAAACCAGATCGAAGCGGTGTGTCGCTAGCCATTATTTAAGGACGAATATTGATGAAGAGAATGTTTATTCTATTAATGCTTTTAGTTACCTGCGGTGAGGCGACTGCAAAATGTAGTTACTCAGGCAGCATCCAGCGGCAAGCATTTACTATTAGAGCAAAAATACCGACAGACGACTCAATTCCAGTGGGAAGCATATTATATTCGGCTAAATACGGCACTGGTAACTATAAAAACTTCTCATGTAGCCAAAAAACTAACGATCAGTATATAACTACCATCAGTACACCAGAAGTAGCTGGCGTTACAGGAATACAGGGAAAGCCAGTATATGAAACCGGAATTGACGGTATTGGATTCCAGATATCCGATCTTCTGGAAAGCAAAAATGGCGCATTAGTGCCTGCTGTCGCGGGCTCAGTACTAGTACCATTTGAAAATACGTCAGATAATTACTATAAATTCATTACCGTGTGGTTTATCAAAACCAAGCAGGTCATTGATACTTCAGGTTCGGACTCAAATCCATCAATAAGTTTCTCTGTCGGCAATCCTACCACCAACCCTGGAAGTAATGACAAACTATTATATACAACCAATATCAAGCTAAAAAACACCAAATATCAGGCAACCTCATGTGACATATCACCATCCAGTTCACAAATAACGCTCGGCCGGATTAAAAAAAGCACGCTAATGTCGGTCTCCCGCGGCGGCGTCACGCCAGAGCAAAAGAATTTCTTATTAACCATTACCTGCCCTGCAGGTTCCATCGGGAATACTTTAATGTACTGGTTTAATCCGATAGGCACCGCGAGCACATCTGGCGATGGTATCATTGATAATATGATAACCGACGATTCTGGCGCCAAAAATGTTGGTATCACTTTCAAACAAACTGGCACCCCGTTAGTCTTTTATGATATGGATAGCTACAGTTTTAATAGTGCCGCAACATCGCAGGTGATCAATCTCACCGCTGATTACTATCGCAAAAGCAATAGTGTTGACGACATTACAAATGGTAGAGTTAAAGCAATGTTAGAAGTAGTTATTCAGGAACAATAAAATCCTCAAACAGACATGAATTCTACATGAATTCATGTCTGTTGAGTTGTTAAAACTACAAACCTCATTTACATTTTCTTCCGTCCTATAATTAGGCCAACTAGTAATAATATTAATTTAAAGGAATAAATATGAAGGAATTAACTGTATTTGAAATGGAAGAGATCTCCGGTGGTTACACTTGGGATTTCTCATCAGTTACCTCCACTATCACTTCACTAGCTAGCAATGCGGTAGAGGCTCTTGCTATTGGAACATTAGGTGCCATTATTGTGTCAGCCGTCGGCACGTGGATTGGTGGTGTTCAAGGCGGTCATAATGGTGGTATTTTGGGACTTGGCCTACTTGGTAATGCTGTAGGGGCTGTTGTTGGCTTTGTTCTTGGTGCTATTACCGGAGCTGCTGGAGCCGTCGCATTCGGTTGGGACAAGTCAATGGCTATTTTCCAGGAATTTATAGATAGTGCCCTTGATGGTACCTTTGCACCGGGATCTTGATAATAATTTCGCGCGTTGGAAAAAGTTCCATACAATAAACAAAGGCCTTTAGGCCTTTGTTTTATATCCAATCCAAGCCAAAGTAAATATAACTTATCAATATGAATAAAAATCTCTATCGCAAGGAAGCGATCGAATACAAAAGGCATCACTGGAAAGGGAAAGCCTTGTTGCTCGCTGGCTTACCCGCCTGGTTAATCGCCTTATTGTCGGCATTATTTCTCATTGCGCTTATCTGCGCATTGATATTTTGCAAGTTTACCCAGCGTGTCGATGTTAAAGGCGAAGTCATTACCCTGCCTCACTCAATTAACGTCTTTGCGCCACAGCAGGGGTTTATCGTCAAGCAATTCGTAAAAATTGGTGACGTCGTTAAAAAAAACCAACCGCTATACGAGATTGATGTTTCCCGCAGCACCACCAGTGGCAATGTTAGCGAGGCACAGATAGAAGTTATCAATGAAAAAATCGCCAACTCTGAAGATATTATTAAAAAACTGGAAGATAATAAAAACCAGACGTTAAATGCGCTGAATGCGCAGTTGAAAACTACCACTGCCTCCCTGAAGGAGACCAACCGTATGCTGGTCAACACCCAGGTAGGCCTGAAGAAAATGCATGATAACCTTTCCAGCTACGATAAATACCTTAGCAACGGCCTGATAACAAAAGATCAGTATAACTATCAGCACTCTTTATACTTTCAGCAGCAGAGTGCCTACCAGTCTTTAGTTAGCCAAAAAATGCAACTCGAATCGCAAATTACACAACTTAATAGCGATATAATCACTAAAGCTGCTGATTTTGACAACCAAATTTCCAGTCAATACAACCAGGCCAATGATTATAAAAATCAGTTAGTGGAATCTAATGCTAACGGTAATATTATTATCAAATCGACCAGCGATGGCAGGATTGAGTCACTGTCGGCTACCCAAGGGCAAACCGTTGATAATGGAAGTAGCCTGGCCCAGATAAAACCGACCGGAAACGTTGAGTATTATCTCATTCTGTGGCTACCCAACAATACCATTCCGTATTTAAAAACGGGAGATACCATCAATATTCGCTATGATGCCTTCCCATCGGATAAATTTGGTCAATTCCCAGGAAAAATTATATCCATATCATCAATGCCAGCGTCACGGCAAGAAATGTCTGAATACACCAACGTCAGTAACGGTACCAATCAGCAACAAGAACTGGCGCTGTATAAAGCGATTGTCAAAATTAAAGATAAACAGTTCGAATATGACGGGAAAAAGCTAAGCCTCTCCAATGGGCTTAAAGCACAGGCTGTTGTCTTCCTTGAAGAACGCCCTCTCTACATGTGGATGTTTACTCCGGTTTATAAGATTACTCAAAGCGTGAGCGGCCCGATTCATGACTAATGAACTGTTTGAAAAAATTACGGCGAAAGTTAATTTTTCAATACTGAAAAAAACGCCGGTCATATTGCAATCTGAAGCCGCCGAGTGTGGCATTGCCTGTCTGGCAATGGTTTGCGGCCATTATGGTCTCGATATCGATCTGTTCAATTTCCGTCAACGCTTTGGCAGCCCCTCCCAGGGGGTAACGTTGATGTCACTGAGCAAAACGGCAGAACATGCTGGCTTAAAAAGCCGTGCGCTGTCGCTCGATCTTGATGAAATCAGACAATTAAAGCTGCCCTGCGTTATCCACTGGGGAATGAACCACTACGTCGTGCTCACCAAAGTACGCAAATCTAGCTTTGTGGTTCACGACCCGGCGCTGGGTAAACGCATTATCGGCATTCAGGAAATGTCGAACAACTTTACCGGCATCGCGTTAGAGTTATGGCCCGATCAGAACTTCCAGCAGGAAAAAGCCAAATCTCGCCTGCGTTTGTTAGATCTGATGCGTAATATTGTTGGCTTAAAATCAGCGCTGCTGAAAATTTTCGCCTTTTCCGTCGTCGTTGAAGCGATTGGACTACTGTTGCCAATAGGCACGCAGTTGGTCACTGACCACGTGATCATGGCCCACGATCAAAGCCTGCTCTCGGTTATCTGTATTGGTCTGGTCTTCTTTACCCTCTTCCGCACCTTTATCAGTATGCTGCGCGCATGGACTTCACTGACGCTCAACACGCTAACCAATATTCAGTGGAAAACCACTCTATTCGATCATTTGGCTAGCCTGCCGCTGGCATTTTTCGAAAAGCGTCATCTGGGGGATATTCAGTCCCGTTTCTCTTCGCTGGATACCATTCGCTCCACGTTCACTAATAGCATCGTCAGCGGCATTATCGACTCGATCATGACGATCGGCCTGCTGATTATGCTCACCCTGTACGGCGGTTGGCTAACATGGGTCGTCGTTGGCTTTACCTTATGTTACGCCCTTATGCGTCTGGGAACTTATCGCTTCTATCGCCGCGTTGCTGAAGAACAGGTAATCAAAGGCGCGCGCTCCAGTTCACACTTTATGGAGTCGCTATACGGTATTTCGACCATCAAAGCGCTGAACCTGAAAGAACGCCGCTCTCAGCACTGGCTGAATATCAACATCGACGCCTGTAATGCGGGGATCAAACAGACCCGTTTCGACATGATGTTTAGCGGTATCAATACCTTTATTACCGCCATCGATCAGGTTGCGGTACTGTGGCTGGGCGCCATTATGGTTATTGATAATGAAATGACCCTCGGTATGTTTATGGCTTTTAACGCCTACCGGGGCCAGTTCTCCCAGCGCGCATCCAGCCTGGTTGATCTTACCATGCAGCTACGCATGCTCTCGCTGCATAACGAGCGTCTTTCAGAGATCGTCTTCAGCGAACCAGAGCAAGAGCTACCGTCACGTGAAGTCTTTTCGAAGGATGCCGGCGCCAGGCTTGAAGTCAGAAATCTCAGCTATCAATACGATCCCTTTTCGCAGCCGATTTTCTCAAATCTGAACATCACCGTTGAGCCGGGGGAATCCGTCGCGCTGGTCGGCCCGTCCGGCGTCGGTAAGACCACGCTATTGAAAGTGATGTGCGGGCTGCTCTCGCCCACCAGCGGCGACGTCTTCGCCGATAATCTCGATATCCAGAAGATAGGTCTAAATAACTATCGCCAGGGAACCGCCTGCGTGCTGCAGGAGGACCGCCTCTTTTCCGGGTCGCTTATCGATAATATCAGCGGTTTTGAAGATAACGCCGATGTGGATTTTGTCGTCGAATGCGCCAAACGCTGCAACATTCACGACGAAATTATGAAAATGCCGATGGGCTATGAAACCATCGTTGGTGAGTTGGGCCTGGGGATTTCCGGGGGCCAAAAGCAACGTATTTTGATTGCCCGCGCGCTTTACCGTAAACCGAGCATTCTGTTTATGGATGAGGCCACCAGCCATCTTGATTTAAGAAATGAGTCGGTTATCAACCAGTCTATTTCAGGCCTCAGTATTACCCGCGTCATCGTCGCCCACCGCCCGTCAACCATCGCCTCTGCGGATCGGGTTATTGATTTATCGCAGTCAAGAATACCAATGCCAGCGTAAGGAGAAGAGTATGCAAGGAACGTTTATTGGTTTTAACACCGCCGGAATTACCTACGAAGACCATTTCATGGCGCTGCTGCTGAAAGTAAAACATCGGAATGGCATGTTTCAGACGTACTATTTGCAGGCGCCGGTGCTGGCTGACCTGCTCATGGTCCTGGCAAACCGAATGTCTATTTTCTTGCAGAGATTACAACAGGATGGCGAGAATGAGGCTCAGAAAGTGGAGCTTCTTGCCTACAATGAAACGCTAATAGCCAACACGCCAGAGATAGATATGTTGGAGGTACAAAACCCCAACCCGGAGCTGCGAATCATGTCGATCACCCTGAAACCAGGGGAAACAGAATCGACGCTGATATTAATGCTGCAGAACGAGCAAATAGCAACTCTACGGATTGATGACCGCCAGGTCGAAGCGCTGATATTGGGGATCCAACAATCTCTCACCATGGCCGCGGACACGAAACTGAATGAATATTTAGCTTTGGCTCTGGACTTCGTACTGCTGTATACCGTCGATTTAACGACCCAACCTAATATCGAGTACCAGCAATACGCTCAGGAAGAGTGGAAGTTAAATCTGTTCAACCATCATCTTGGCGTGCTGTATAGCTACGAGCAGGAAGAGGGTAAAAAAGTACTCTCTGGCGCGGTGATTAAAACCAGCGCCGCGCATCAGTCAGATTTTGAAAAAAGTATCGCGCTACGTCTGATTGAAAAGAGCCAGAAGCTAAAACAAGTTCACAACCAACATACACCGTATCAAATCTTCAGCAAGGTGATTCCATCCGCACCGGGACAAATGCTGACTAAGGATGAATGCTTAAAGTCATTGCACGAATTCTACGTGGCGACCAGAGCAGCGCTTGAGGCATAAATTGTTAAGCACTCTCTGCGCAGGCAGAGAGTGCTTAACGCATCAGTTCGGGCACTTATAAACCTGGCCGTTCATCTGGCTATCGGTCGGGACAAAGCTCGACAGCAGATTTTGCGTCGGGCTGCTCACGCCATAAATGACGTTACCGCCCATGGCCGCCGCCTGGTTACGCAGCGCATTCGCCGCGCCGCGCATCGAGCCGCCTTCATCGCCATTCTGCCCGGACAGCCAGTTGCTTTGCGTGCCGGTTGCCGTCCCTAACAGCTGGCATTCCGTTCCCGGTTTATCTTCAACAAAACGCACGCTCTGGCCGCCTGCGGTTAATTCGTTGCTGGAACTGCAACCCGCTAACAATAATGCTGCGCCGACAATCCCTGCTAAATATTTTACCTGCATGTTATTCCCCAATGAGCTGGACGCACTGGCCCGGATGTAAACCTTATACTAAAAAGCCAGCAAAAAGAAAAACCCCCAGCCATTTCTGACCGGGGGTTTCTGCATTTTTATGCCGTATAGCGCACGATTACATCATGCCGCCCATACCGCCCATGCCGCCCATACCGCCAGCAGCACCTAAGTCAGGCGCGTCACCTTTCGGCAGGTCGGTCACCATGCACTCGGTGGTGATCATCAGACCAGCAACGGATGCCGCGTACTGCAGCGCAGAACGGGTGACTTTAGTCGGATCCAGGATACCGAAGTCGATCATGTTGCCGTACTCTTCGGTAGCCGCGTTGTAACCGTAGTTACCGTCGCCTGCTTTCACGTTGTTGGCAACAACAGACGGCTCTTCACCAGCGTTGGAAACGATCTGACGCAGCGGCGCTTCCATTGCGCGCAGCGCAACTTTGATACCGACGTTCTGATCTTCGTTCTGACCGGTCAGGCCAGCGATTTTCGCCGCCACGCGGACCAGCGCTACGCCGCCGCCAGCTACCACGCCTTCTTCAACCGCAGCACGGGTCGCGTGCAGGGCATCGTCAACGCGCGCTTTTTTCTCTTTCATTTCAACTTCGGTAGCAGCACCGACTTTGATTACCGCAACGCCGCCGGCCAGTTTAGCCACGCGCTCCTGCAGTTTTTCACGGTCGTAATCAGAGGTCGCTTCTTCGATCTGCTTACGGATCTGAGCAACGCGGCCCTGAATTGCGGCTTCTTCGCCAACGCCATCGATGATGGTGGTGGTGTCTTTATTGATAACAACGCGTTTAGCCTGACCCAGGTCTTCCAGAGTCGCTTTTTCCAGCTCCATACCGATCTCTTCAGAGATAACGGTACCGCCAGTCAGGGTCGCGATGTCCTGCAGCATAGCTTTACGACGGTCGCCGAAGCCCGGCGCTTTAACCGCTGCAACTTTCACGATGCCGCGCATGGTGTTAACAACCAGGGTCGCCAGCGCTTCGCCTTCAACGTCTTCAGCGATGATAACCAGCGGTTTGCCAGCTTTCGCTACGGCTTCCAGAACCGGCAGCATTTCGCGGATGTTGGAGATTTTTTTGTCAGCCAGCAGGATGAACGGGCTTTCCAGTTCAACAGCGCCGGTATCCGGCTTGTTGATGAAGTAAGGGGACAGGTAGCCACGGTCGAACTGCATACCTTCAACGACGTCCAGTTCGTCTTCCAGACCGGTACCGTCTTCAACGGTGATAACGCCTTCTTTACCGACTTTATCCATCGCTTCAGCGATCAGTTTACCTACGGTTTCGTCGGAGTTAGCGGAGATAGTACCAACCTGAGCAATGGCTTTAGAGTCAGAGCACGGTACGGACAGCGCTTTCAGTTCTTCCACAGCGGCAACGACAGCTTTGTCGATACCACGTTTCAGATCCATCGGGTTCATGCCCGCAGCAACGGCTTTCAGACCTTCGTTAACGATAGCCTGAGCCAGTACGGTTGCGGTGGTGGTACCGTCGCCTGCAGCGTCGTTCGCTTTAGAGGCAACTTCTTTCACCATCTGCGCGCCCATGTTTTCGAATTTGTCTTCCAGTTCGATTTCACGAGCAACGGAAACGCCATCTTTAGTGATGGTCGGCGCGCCGAAGGATTTGTCCAGAACAACGTTACGGCCTTTCGGGCCCAGGGTGACTTTAACTGCATCTGCCAGTACGTTTACGCCGCGCAGCATTTTTACACGAGCGTCGTTACCGAATTTTACGTCTTTTGCTGCCATTTCTTTTATTCCTCAAATTCGTTCAGGGTCGTGCGAATTACGCTTCAACAATTGCCAGGATGTCGCTTTCGGACATGATCAGCACTTCTTCGTTGTCGATCTTCTCAGACTTCACGCCGTAACCATCGTTGAAAATCACGATGTCACCAACTTTAACGTCCAGCGGCTGCACAGTTCCGTTTTCCAGGATGCGGCCTTTACCGACAGCGATGATTTCGCCACGAGTTGATTTAGCTGCCGCAGAACCGGTCAGAACGATGCCGCCTGCAGATTTGGTTTCAACTTCTTTACGTTTGACGATCACACGATCATGTAACGGACGAATACTCATTGATAGCTCTCCTTCGAGAAAGTCATTATCAGTTATGGATGGCGCCGGGCCGTAAACGGTTTCCGACTAGTGCAGAGAGAGATGGGGATGGCCATTTACGGCTTCAAGGGGAAAATTAAAAAAAAATTTCCGCCTGTGCGCTGACGCGCAAAAATATTCCCGCGGCGGCTGCGCTATCTGGCGCAAAGGGTTGTGATAACATCGTTTTTTTGCCGCGCGCAGGGTTGAGTCATGAGTGGGTTAAAACAGGAGCTGGGGTTAGGTCAGGGAGTCGGGTTGCTTTCAACATCACTACTGGGAACCGGCGTGTTCGCCGTACCGGCGCTGGCGGCGCTGGTCGCTGGCGATAACAGCCTGTGGGCGTGGCCAGCGCTGATTCTCCTGGTCTTTCCCATCGCTATCGTGTTTGCCGTGCTTGGGCGCCACTTTCCCAGCGCTGGCGGCGTGGCTCATTTTGTGGATATGGCGTTTGGCCCGCGTCTGGCGCGGGTAACCGGCTGGCTGTTTTTATCAGTCATCCCGGTGGGTTTACCCGCCGCCCTCCATATTGCTACCGGGTTTGGCCAGGCGTTGTTTGGCTGGCACGATACTCAACTGCTGCTTGCCGAGCTCGGCACGCTGGCGATCGTCTGGTGGGTGGGCTCGCGCGGCGCCAGTTCCAGCGCTAATCTACAGACGCTGGTCGCGGTAATGATTGTCGCGCTGATCGTCGCCATCTGGTGGCGCGGCGGCATAAACCCGGCGCAGATCCCTTTCCCGCAGCCTAAAGACGTCGACACATCGCAGCTGTTTGCTGCGCTATCGGTAATGTTCTGGTGCTTCGTCGGCCTTGAAGCCTTTGCTCATCTGGCATCAGAGTTTAAACGTCCGGAGCGCGACTTCCCCCGGGCGCTGATGATTGGCTTATTGCTGGCAGGAACCGTTTATTGGGGCTGTACCGTGGTGGTACTGCATTTTCGCGCCTTCGGTACAGAAATGGCGGCGGCGGCCTCGCTGCCAAACATCGTAGTACGGCTATTCGGCGTGCAGGCGCTGTGGGTCGCCTGCGTGATCGGCTATCTCGCCTGCTTCGCCAGCCTCAATATCTATATCCAAAGTTTTGCCCGCCTGGTCTGGTCGCAGGCGCAGTTCAAGCCGGAAGGTTATCTGGCCCGCCTGTCGCCGCGTCAGGTACCGCGCAATGCGCTGAATGCGGTCTTAGGCTGCTGCGTACTCAGTACGCTGTGCATTTACTGGCTGAACATTAATCTCGATGCGCTGATCGTCTATGCCAACGGCATTTTCATCATGATTTATCTGCTGTGCATGCTGGCGGGATGCCGACTCCTGCACGGTAAATACCGCGTGCTGGCCATTGTGGGCAGCGTGCTCTGCGTTTTGCTATTGGCAATGGTCGGCTGGAAGAGCTTGTACGCCATTATTATGCTGGCGGTGCTGTGGTTCGCCTTACCTGCACGGTCATCCTCAGCAAGCCGATAACAAAAAACCGGCGCAGGCCGGTTTTGTCGTTTTAGCGGTCGTCTTTGTGATCCAGACGGTCGCGTTCGTCGTCTTTGCGCTGGAACTCCCCTTCAAAGGTGTCTCCGTTGCCGGCGCCAGCGCTAAAACCGCCGCCCGGCATCCGGCTAAAGCGCAAATACGGCATCAGTTTTAAAGTCATCAGCTTTTGCACCGGCGGCAACAGCAGCAGCAGGCCGAGGAAGTCGGTAAAGAAGCCCGGGATCAACAGCAGCAGCCCGGCGATAATCAGCGACACGCTTTTGATCATTTCTGCGGCAGGGCTTTCGCCAGCCGCCATTTTCTGCTGCATCAGCATCAGGTTTTTGAAGCCCTGGTTGCGCACCAGCGACATCCCCACCACCGAGCTAAAGATAACCAGAATCAGCGTCAGCAACACGCCAAGCACGTGTGCGACCTGGATAAAGATCGAGATCTCGACGTAAACGTATAAGAAAAAGGCAATAAATGGGATCCAACGCACCGGCGTCTCCTTCATTCGGCCGTCGTCGCAGACGCCCGTAGTGATAAATTTGCTATTCGCGTCATAGGAATGTGGGGTTGGCGCGCCATTTTTCAATCAACGGTAACGGCATTTTTTTCAAAAATAGTAAAGCGGTGACTCATTTCACAGATTAATAATTCTTATCCGCCGCGCTATATAATAAGTGATCAAGGTTACTGAACTTCGCTATCATCAGCATATGATCGTGGGCACCGGGCCGGTTAAGGAAATAATCTTCGGTCTGAAAATACGCTAAATCCTATAAATTCTGTGTATTTGGTGAATTCATTGGCAGCTTGAAAAAGAAGGTTCACATGTTAAACAACATTCGTATCGAAGAAGATCTGTTGGGCACCAGGGAAGTTCCAGCTGACGCATACTATGGCGTTCATACTCTGAGAGCGATTGAAAACTTCTACATCAGCAACAACAAGATTAGCGACATCCCTGAGTTTGTTCGGGGCATGGTGATGGTGAAGAAGGCCGCCGCGCTGGCTAACAAGGAACTGCAAACCATTCCTAAAAGCGTAGCGAACACCATTGTCGCCGCATGCGATGAGGTGCTGAACAACGGTAAATGCATGGACCAGTTCCCGGTTGATGTGTTCCAGGGCGGCGCGGGCACCTCCGTCAATATGAACACCAACGAAGTGCTGGCGAATATCGGTCTGGAACTGATGGGCCACCAGAAAGGTGAATACCAGTTCCTCAACCCTAATGACCACGTCAACAAATGCCAGTCCACTAACGACGCCTACCCAACCGGTTTCCGCATCGCGGTCTATGCTTCGATTCTCAAATTAATCGATGCCATCAAACAGTTGGGCGAAGGCTTCCAGGCGAAAGCCGTCGAGTTCCAGGACATCCTGAAAATGGGCCGCACGCAGTTACAGGATGCGGTGCCGATGACCCTCGGCCAGGAATTCCACGCTTTTAACGTTCTGCTGAACGAAGAAACCAAAAGCATTCTGCGTACCGCAGAACTGCTGCTGGAAGTGAACCTCGGCGCGACCGCTATCGGGACTCGCCTGAACACCCCTGACGGCTACCAGCAGCTGGCGGTACAGAAACTGGCGGAAGTCAGCAACCTGCCGGTCGTTCCGGCGGAAGACCTGATTGAAGCGACTTCTGACTGCGGCGCGTATGTGATGGTTCACAGTTCGCTGAAACGCCTGGCGGTCAAACTGTCCAAGATTTGTAACGACCTGCGCCTGCTCTCTTCCGGGCCGCGCGCTGGCCTCAACGAAATCAACCTGCCAGAGCTGCAGGCCGGTTCCTCTATCATGCCGGCAAAAGTTAACCCGGTGGTGCCGGAAGTGGTTAACCAGGTGTGCTTCAAAGTTATCGGCAACGATACTACCGTAACCATGGCCTCTGAAGCCGGTCAGCTGCAGTTGAACGTTATGGAGCCGGTGATTGGCCAGGCGATGTTTGAATCTATCCATATCCTGACTAACGCCTGCTACAACCTGCTGGAAAAATGCGTGAACGGCATTACCGCCAACAAAGCGGTATGCGAAAGCTACGTCTACAACTCCATCGGTATCGTGACCTACCTCAACCCGTTCATCGGCCACCACAATGGCGATATCGTCGGCAAGATTTGCGCCGAAACCGGTAAGAGCGTACGTGAAGTGGTACTGGAACGCGGGCTGCTGACCGAAGCCGAACTGGATGACATTTTCTCCCCGCAAAACCTGATGCATCCGGCTTATAAAGCAAAACGGTATACCGATGAAAGCGAACAGTAAGCTTTCAGGGTAAACTAACCAAAGGCATGTCAGCGATGACATGCCTTTTTGCTTTTTTGGGTTTACGAAACGACAACAATTCAATATCAACTTGTTAAAAAACAAGGAAGGCATATATGTTTGGTGCAGAGCTCGTGGTTGTCCTGCTGGCAATCTATTTGGGGGCCCGACTCGGGGGCATTGGTATCGGCTTTGCCGGTGGCCTCGGCGTCCTCGTCCTGACCTTAATTTTTCAAATTCCACCCGGGGCAATCCCCTTTGACGTCATTGAAATCATCATGGCGGTTATCGCCGCAATCGCCGCGATGCAGGTCGCCGGAGGGATGGATTATCTGGTCAGCCTCGCCGAACGTATGCTACGCCGCCATCCCAAGTACATTACCTTCCTTGCGCCGCTGGTCACCTGGTTTATGACCGTGCTGGCAGGCACCGGTCATACCGCGTTCTCTACCCTGCCAGTGATTACCGAAGTGGCGAAAGAACAGGGTATTCGCCCTTCCCGCCCGCTCTCCATCGCCGTTGTCGCTTCGCAGATTGCGATTACCGCCTCGCCGATCTCCGCGGCAGTGGTCTTCTTTGCCGGTATTCTCGAACCGCTTGGCGTCAGCTACCTGACGCTGCTGGCGATCTGCCTGCCGGTTACCCTGATTGCCGTCATGCTGACCGCCGTGGTCTGTAACTTCCTCGGCTGCGAGCTGAAAGACGACCCGGTCTACCAGGAACGGCTGGCAAAAGGGGAAGTGAGCCTGCGCGGCAGTCAGGTCTTCGAACTGAAGCCGCATGCTAAACGCTCCGTCCTGCTGTTCCTCGTCGGCATCGTCGCGGTCATGTTCTACGCTACAGCCATCAGCGACACCGTCGGCCTGATCCAGAACCCGGTACTGCCGCGTAACGAAGCGATCGTAGTCTTCATGCTGACCATCGCCACGCTGATTAGCATCACCTGTAAGATCGACACTGGCGAAGTGCTGAACGCCAGCACCTTTAAGTCCGGGATGAGCGCCTGCGTCTGCGTGCTCGGCGTCGCCTGGCTTGGAGATACCTTCGTCAAAGCGCACATTGCCGATATCCAGACGGTAGCGGGCGATCTGCTGCACAACTATCCGTGGCTGCTGGCGGTAGTGCTGTTCTTCGCCGCTACGCTGCTCTATTCACAGGCCGCCACCACTAAGGCGTTGATGCCCGCCGCGCTGCTGCTCGGCGTCACCCCGCTGACGGCAATTGCCTCATTCGCCGCGGTCTCAGCGCTGTTCGTGCTGCCAACCTATCCGACCCTGCTGGCCGCGGTTGAAATGGACGACACCGGCTCCACGCGTATCGGCAAATATGTCTTTAACCACGCCTTCCTGATCCCGGGCGTCATCGCCATTACGCTTTGCGTGATCCTCGGATTCATCTTCGGCGGCCTCATGCTGTAAGATCGTTAAAAAGGGGCCAGTAAAGTAACTGGCCCCTTTGGTTAATCTCCCCGCATCATGCATGCTATAGTGCCTCTTTTCGCTGATACGAGGTTCACGATGACTACGCCTGATGCTGTTGTTGTACTCTGTACCGCGCCGGATGAAGCGACCGCCCAGGATCTGGCGGCCAAAGTGCTCGGGGAAAAACTCGCCGCCTGCGCCACCATCCTGCCGGGAGCGACGTCGCTCTACTACTGGGAAGGAAAGCTTGAGCAGGAGTATGAAGTCCAGATGCTGCTCAAAACCAACCTGGCCCATCAGCAGGCGTTACTGGACTGTCTGAAGTCCCATCACCCGTATCAAACCCCCGAACTACTGGTCCTGCCGGTTACTCACGGAGACAACGATTACCTCTCATGGCTCAACGCATCATTACGCTGATCCTGCTACTGTGCAGCGCATCCGCCAGCGCCGGGTTGTTTGACGCCCCCGGGCGCTCAAACTTCGTGCCTGCCGATCGGGCTTTCGCCTTTGACTTTCAGCAGAATCAACACGACCTCAACCTGAGCTGGCACATCAAGGATGGCTACTACCTCTACCGTAAGCAGATTACGCTGACGACAAAGGACGCTGCGATCGTCGACCCTTCTCTACCGCCTGGCGAATGGCATGAAGACGAGTTTTATGGCAAAAGCGAAATTTATCGTCAGCGCCTGACGTTGCCGATTACCCTCACGCAAGCCGGCAAAGCAGCCACGCTGACCGTCACCTATCAGGGCTGTGCCGACGCCGGGTTCTGCTATCCGCCGGAGACCAAAGTCGTGCCGCTCAGCGCGGTGCTCGCCGATTCCGACAAGGCGCAAGCGGCCAAACCATCAGCGCCCGCCACGCTCCCGGCCAGCGGCAGCCAAACCGGCGCGGAACCCGCGTCGCTGCCATTTTCGGCGCTATGGGCGCTGCTGATTGGTATCGGCATCGCCTTTACGCCTTGTGTTTTACCGATGTATCCGCTGATTTCCGGGATTGTCCTCGGCGGTAAACAGCGCTTATCGACGGCGCGCGCCCTGCTGCTGGCATTTATTTATGTTCAGGGGATGGCGGTAACCTATACCGCGCTGGGGTTGATCGTGGCCGCCGCCGGCCTGCAATTCCAGGCCGCGCTGCAGCACCCTTACGTATTAATTGGGCTGTCAGTGGTATTTATCGCGCTGGCGCTGTCGATGTTCGGCCTGTTTACGCTACAGCTGCCTTCATCGCTGCAAACCCGACTGACGCTAATGAGCAACAAGCGCCAGGGGGGCTCGCCGGGCGGCGTGTTTGCAATGGGCGCTATCGCCGGGCTTATCTGTTCCCCTTGCACTACGGCCCCGCTTAGCGCCATTCTGTTGTATATCGCCCAAAGCGGTAACCTGTGGCTCGGCGGCGGCACGCTGTATCTGTACGCGCTGGGAATGGGGCTGCCACTGATCCTGGTGACCGTGTTCGGTAACCGTCTGCTACCGAAGAGCGGGCCGTGGATGGCTCACGTCAAGACCGCGTTTGGCTTCGTGATCCTCGCGCTGCCGGTTTTTTTACTGGAGCGCGTTATTGGCGAAGCCTGGGGTTTACGCCTGTGGTCGCTGCTTGGCGTCGCCTTCTTTAGCTGGGCGTTTATTACCTCGCTTGGCGCGAGCAAACCGTGGCTACGGCTGGTGCAAATCGTCATGCTGGGCGCTGCGCTGGTTTGCGCGCGTCCGCTGCAGGATTGGGCCTTTGGCGCGCCGGCCGTCCAGCAGCAGGCGCATCTGGAATTTACCCGCGTCAGCACCGTTGATGAACTCAACCAGGCGCTGGCGCAGGCCAAAGGGAAACCGGTCATGCTCGATCTGTATGCCGACTGGTGCGTGGCCTGTAAAGAGTTCGAAAAATATACCTTTAGCGCTCCTGAAGTGCGACAGGCCCTAAAAGAGACCGTTCTGCTGCAAGTGGATGTCACCAAGAACAGCGCGCAAGACGCGGCCCTGCTGAAGCATTTACAGGTGCTCGGCTTGCCGACGATTCTGTTCTTCAACGCGCAGGGAGAAGAACAGCCCGCGCAGCGCGTCACCGGGTTTATGGATGCCGCGGCATTCAGCGCCCATTTGCGCGATTGGCAACCGTGAACGACACTTGAGGAGGATAAATGGAGGAGACTACCGTGCAACGTGAAGATGTCCTGGGTGAAGCCATACAAATTCTCGAAATCGAGGGTATCGCCAACACCACGCTGGAAATGGTCGCCGACCGCGTCGCATATCCGCTTGATGACCTCAAGCGTTTTTGGCCTGACCGCGAAGCGTTGCTCTATGACGCCCTGCGTTATTTAAGCCAGCAGGTAGACGCCTGGCGTCGCCAGCTATTGCTGGATGAGACGCTGAGCGCAGAACAAAAGCTGCTGGCGCGCTATAGCGCACTGACCAAATGCGTCAGCAACCACCGTTATCCCGGCTGCCTGTTTATCGCCGCCTGTACCTTTTACCCGGATGCCCAGCACCCAATTCACCAGTTAGCGGAACAGCAGAAGCAGGCTTCGCTGGCCTACACGCACGAGCTGCTCACTCAGCTTGAGGTGGATGATCCGGAAATGGTCGCCAAGCAGATGGAATTAATCGTCGAAGGCTGCCTGAGCCGCATGCTGATCAAACGTAGCCAGGCCGACGTCGATACCGCCCATCGTCTGGCGGAAGATATCCTGCGCTTTGCCCGCTGCCGGATGGGCGGCGCGCTTACGTAATTCGGATTTCCGAACCCCCGCAAGGCGCATATAATTCCCTGACACTTTCTGTGGTAGGGATTTCTATGCGTCCACTTCTCTGGGCCGCCATACTGGGGCTCTGTTCGACCTCGCTGATGGCCGCCCCTCCTCGCGGTTTCTCTTTCGCCTACAAAGATTGGGAAGTCGCCTGCGATAATACCGGCACCTGCCGGGCGGCGGGCTATGGCGCGACAATGGGCGAAGTCAGCGTTCTGCTGACCCGTAGCGCCGGCCCCGGGCGGCAGGCAACCGCGCAGGTCACGTTTGCGCAGACCGAGCACGATATTCCGCCAGATGCCAGCGTAAATCTGTTTATCAACGATAACGATCGCGGAGCGCTTGAGGCTATCGACGACAGCCATTTTCATTTTGACAGTACGCAAACCAGCGCGCTTATTACCGCCCTGGAGCAAAACGCTAAAATCGAGCTGGCGCTCAATGGCCAGCGCAAACGGCTGTCTAACGCGGGCAGCAGCGCGGTGTTCCTCAAGATCGATGAATTCCAGCAGCGGATCGGTACCGCCGATGCGCTGTTACGTAAAGGCGGCGGTGACGGCAGCACCGTCCTGCGCGCCATTCCCGCACCGGAGATCCTGAGCGCGTCGTTTATTCACAACGCCCAGCCCGTTGCGCTCAATGCGAAACAACAGCAGAAATGGCTGCCGCAATTGGAAAGCACGCTCAACAGCCAGTGTGATGACTGGCAAAACGCCGATATTCCGGCCAACGAACGGCAGATCACCGTCGCCCCGCTGGATAAAAATCACTCGCTGCTGCAGACTCTATGCTGGCGCGCCGCCTATAACGACGGCTACGCGATGTGGGTTGTCGATAACACACAGGCCGCCAGGCCACAGCTGATAACCACTGATGCCTCCAGCTATAACGATGGCGTAATGACCTTCTTCAACAAAGGACGCGGCGTCGCCGACTGTGTTAACGGGGAAGAACGTGTGTGGGATGGCAAAACCTTTGTGCAAAGCCTCAAGTACAGTACCGGCATGTGCCGGGAAATCACCCCAGGCGGAACCTGGCAGCTTCCCACCTTTGTTAGCAAAGTTATCCCCCGTCAGCAACGAGAGGCCGACATACTCGCGCTGAAGACGTTGCACGATGCGGTACTAAAAGAGCAAAAACGCAACCCGGAACTCGCGCTAGAGAACATTGCGGAACAGTTCCCGCTCACAGGCCACGTCACTCACTTTACCCTCACCTATGCCGACGACGCGCCGGTCTCGACGACCAAGCCAGCGGCGGATATCAGCGACGATGAATGGCAAGCGTTTTTGCATTCCGATATCAGCGCCGATTCGGAAAACGGCAAAGTCAGCTTCACGCTTATCGACCTCGACGGCGACGGCAAACGCGATCTCATCATCGATAGCTACGTTGGCGGCACCGGCCTGTTCAGCTATACCGGCGTGCTGAAACGCGGTGATAGCGCCTTTGAATCGGTGAACAATGCCGACAGCAATGACGACGATAACTTCGATGCCGGCGTGCCCGGCGCCCTTTACTCTATTAACGATCGCGGAGCGAACCAGTGGGGCCGCTGGGTCAGAATCAACGGCCAGGTTTACGCCCTGTGGTTTAACGGCGTGTTTGGGGAAGATAATCTGTATCTGCTGCGTCCGTTCAACCAGAGCGACCTGACGCCGGCCATCACCATCCGCTACCGCTATAACCTCAATATCATTAATGCAGCGGAAAACGAGCAGGCCCCCACCCCCGCCTTAAACGATAAAGATAGAGCTGGCTTATTGAAGTCATTGGACGTCATGCAAGGTAGCCTGCTAAAGGATAAATCTGCTGACGATAACGATGAGCCGATTTGCCCGATCCCGCCAGGCACTGCGAAAGACGATGCGGACAGCTACTATGGCGGCGCTGCAGGACACTATACTGTCGAAACGGTGGCGTGGATCCCGGTATGGCTCAACGATAAATGCTTTATCGGCACGATTTTCAGCCATCATGGCGCTTACCGCCATGGAGTGGATGCGATCTTAACCATCAGTTCGCCACGGGATGACGAAGAGCTCGTTGGCGATTACGATATCTCCGGAAAACGCCATGCCATCGCCATCACCAGCGGCTGGAAAGTTCGCGAAGGCGATAACGGAGTGATGTGATTTTAAGCAAAACGCCCCTTTTGGCGCGAAATTGCCGCAAAGATAAGCAATCAAACAATAAATAGAGAAATTTCATTGACGCAGTGGGCGGATTACGGTTTAATGCGCCCCGTTGCCCGGATAGCTCAGTCGGTAGAGCAGGGGATTGAAAATCCCCGTGTCCTTGGTTCGATTCCGAGTCCGGGCACCACTATTTAAAGAACCCGCCCAAAAGGCGGTTTTTTGCTTTTCTGCGGCCTACCGCGAACCGTAGGCCTGATAAGCACAGCGCCATCAGGCATTCAATGCCCATCGTTTTTACCTTTAACTTCAGCCATCGGTTATTCATCACTAACGCAGGCCTTCAGTTCGGATGTGACATACTGCATTGAGTCACATAAAAACGTTAAGATGCATCTTCGTTTCAGCCGCCCCTCTTTATAAGCCCCTAACGCAAAATAATAGTGCCAATTTATCTTCAACCCACTCTAATCAGAACGTATTTGAGAAAAATAAGAGCAATAGCAGCTTATCCGGTAATGAAAATTCATGCTAATGACTGTTATGATAGTGTCGAATATTTAATCACAACAGGAAGTCTGTGATATGCAAGAGAATAACGGAATAAGAATGGCTCTTTCTCCCGTACAACTTGCCGCCGTTCTGGCCGATAAATCCGTCAGTGAGGGGGAAACACTTAGTAATCGCCTCTGGGGTGGTCTAGGATTGGCCAACGGTCTGGTTGAAATGTTTGGTGCCGGAGTCATGTGCATAGCCCCCGAACCAACAATGCTCACTAAAATCGGGTGTGTCATCGTGGGAACCCACAGCCTGGATACGATACAGGCTTCCTTTCGTCAGGTATGGACCGGTAGGCAGGTCAGTACCGATACATACAATTCTGTAGTATCTCTGGCCGAAAGTCTGGGTTCCGATCACCAAACTGCCGTTGAACGTTGGAATGACTCTGGATCTTGCGATTCCTATGGGATTTGCGCTGACAATGGGTGCTATCCGCGTTGCTTCTATACGTGGAGGACGGATAAAACTGGCTGAACATGAATCTTTGAGGAGTCGCTCATCAGGTGGCCATACTCTCCAAAATCATGTTGGCAAAACGCCAGAAGGGCTGAGAATGAGACTAGATAATACTCCCCGATTGAAGTCTGTCAGTAGTTTCAAAAGTACCAGTGAAGCTGAGCGCTTAGTATCAGCCGTTATTCAGGACAATAAAACTCAGATAGAGATGTGGGTAAGACATCTACCTCCAGGGATGAATGCAAAAATGCAGTTGGATCGCATATTTGCGAACCAAACGGGAATATTATTATTCAAAGGTGCGAAAGAAGTAACTACTTGCTACAAAGTCCGGGTGGTCATCGAGTTTGCGCACTGGCATGGAAAACCCTATTTTGTATTGACAGCCTTTCCCCTACCCTGAACACGGTTTGTACATGACAAAAATGAACCTGAATGAACTTAACAGCTTTATCACGGTTTACTTCGGGCAGGATTATGACCTTATCGATGATAGTGATGAGATCGCCCCCAAAATTGACGCATTTATCGCCGATAGTCATCTCGCCATGAAGTATGGTCTTATCGCAGACATTGACCTTCTGCTGAAAGAGGCAGATAACCCGGAAGAGGAATTCAGGATACGCTATGGTTCAGACTTTGACCCTCACCTGTGGGGAACAGATGCCCTTAGCTTCCTGAAACGGGTAAGAGATAAAATTAGTCATTCCCTGAATGAGGCGGAGCCGACAGGCCGTCAGTAACCCGCGGCTTCCTCACCACACTATCGGTTTGGCCTGATTCAGCGAGATGTCGCTGAAAACGCTAGCGCCGCGTCGCTTTCTTTTTAGCGGGAAGGCGGAACACTTCGCCATTCGGTTTAGCAATTCCCATACGATACTGCGTCTCTCTGGCTGCCTTGTGGATGTCAGCAAACTCTTCTTTACGCGCCGGCGGCAGCTTCGCTTTTTTCAGGCATTTATTGCGGTGCATCCTAATCCATTCACGGTCGTTATCATCGACGCACGTCTGCATCACATCCACCCAGCGCGAAGCGGCCCGACGGTACAATCCACGGGCTTCCAGAGACTCGGCGATACTGTCCTTGATCATTCGATAATTTCTCTCACATATGCTAGCTAATTTGCGTATATAAATATAACCACGCCATCCGAAGAAATAATGAAAGAAAACCCCGATAATTTGATCCACGATAAATCTATGCCAGCTCAATATTGAGGGCATTTATAATATTAATTGCTGTGTGCATTAAAACTGCCGAAGCAGTAAGTACTTCCAAAGAGCATTTTTATCATATACCGCGGATTATCATCTGAGTTATTCCTGAACTACGGTTATACCTATCAATGATTGATTAAATTAACATAATACCGTTGTTGAGTAGCTTGTCGTAGATACCTTACTCTGTATTCATTTCCCTTTTTATCGCTTCTGTGCGGGACACTCCAGCAGTCTATTTTTAAAGATAAACAAACAGGCCTCATTAAAGTTGGCCAGCCCCAGACGTTCATAAAGCTCAATGCGTTTACGATACAGGCTTTTCACTGAAGTATTAAGCACCCCAGCAATTTGATCCATGGTCATTCCGGCCCTGAGCAAAGTCAACGTCATATGTTCCTGTGGTTTCAGACTGAAATTCTTGAGCCATTCTCGGGTCAGCCGCTTACTCTTCACATCAAGAAACAGGCTAAATAAATTAGCCATATCCGTCGGCGTCAAAGACATGTTGAGAAACCACTTTAAGCTCAGCAAATGCTCTTCCCGATGGCGCATATCAAGCATAATACAGCAGATACGTTTACCCGCTTCCGCTGCGCCAGGAATAAGATAATCATAAAAACAAAGCGGCGCCCGACTATCCACCAGCACCGAAAACTCCTCGGCATCACTCTCAAAAAGCTTATGCTCAATCGAATGTAACTGGATGATATCTGGAAAGAAAATCCTTACCCCTTCAAAGAGATAGTGATCCTGAGTAACTAAAAACATTGTCGTTGCCACAAATCATCCCTGTAACAATAAAGCAACAAAACCCCTCCAGGGAGAATATGCACAGCGCCTGGTGGCGTGCTGACTATGGCGAGCAAAATAAAGCATGTGTTTGTCGTTTTAGTAAACCTCCAACCTCTCCATCTATAGTGAACGCTCCACTCCACGACTCTTACGTCATTTCCTAATTATCTGCCCTTCGGCTAATTATAAATAAAAAACTCGCACAAAAAAGAAGCTTTTCTACTATTGAGATTTTTTGTCAAAAATCGTCTTAAATATCTACAAGAACAGCCTGAAATTATTCGTGAAAAAGCCAACCAAAAACATTAAAACAGAATTTCGGACAGACCTTAACTTTTTCCAATTCAGTTAGTTATGCGTAACATCAGACAATTAATTATTCTATAAAAAGACAATTTCCAGATTTATCTTAAAACCACAGGTCTATTATTTGACATATTTTCAGGCAAACATATCAGGTGTACATTAATCGCCACCCCGTTATCGCGAGGAGATATTTTATTACCTTAAATAAGTAATCGCAGTCGCGTACCGTCAGGTAAAAACTCATTACCCATCCTTTTGCATTCAGCTAAAAGGCCGACGTGTTGTGCAATGGATTCTTGATGGACATATGGTAAATAGTTATGGGAAGATCAACGCGTTTCAATAAGTTATTCTTTTATCGCCGCACGACATTCTCGTTTTCAATTAGTTTATTGTTGTTAACGCCTATTCTGGCTCAGGGGGCTGAGTCGATATATGATCAGCATGTGCTACAGGCGCGTGAAGGTAATTACTCCCCTTTTCTCGATTATCTTCAGCAGTATCAACAACAACATGCCTTGACGCCCGAGCAAGTCGCCGACTGGCTACAAGTTGCCTCCTGGGCTGGACGTGATGAGGAAGTTATCCAGGTTTGGCAGCGCTATCAGGTTTATATGGCGCTACCGGCACGTGGTACGGCAGCAGCGGCGCAGGCTTACCGTAATCAAAAACGGTGGTCTTCGGCGCTGGCGCTTTGGGATCAAGCGCTCAGCCAACAGCCGATGAACGACGATTATCTTATTGGCCGGATTAAAACGCTTGCCGATGCGCGTCATGACGGGCAGGCGCTAAGTGAAGCCCGGCGCTTAGCCGCCACCACACCCAGCACCGCTCACCTGCAGACGCTCTCCTACGTCTATTTACGTCAGGGAAAAAGCTGGGACCAGTTGCTCACCGATATGCGCGCGCAGGAGCTTGCGCCACAAAACAGAGAAACGCTCAATAGCTTGCTTGAGAGCTTGAGCAGCAATCGCATCAGTACTCCCGCGCTGCAATGGTCAGCCAAAACCACCTTAACGCCCGCGCAGCAGCGAAAGCTGGAAATGGACGCGGCGGCGGAGTGGGTACGGCTGGCGGACACCCCTACCCGCGGTGAACAGGAGCGCTTTCGCCTGGCGCAAGCGGCGCTCAACCGCTACGACGCGCTGTTCGCCCGTTGGCGTCAGGATCCGCAGGCCGCAGAGGATCTTGCCCGCGCGCGTATTGACCGCCTCGGTGCGCTATACACCCGCGGCGATTACCCCCAGGTCATCAAAGAATATCAGTCGCTGACCGCCGCTCAGCAGCCCGTTCCTGACTGGGCCATCGGCTGGGTCATCTCCTCTTACCTTGCGCAACAGAACGTCGAGGCCGCGCTGGCGATCGCCCGCCAACATCCCCTTTATCGCCCCGATCCGCAAGATGATCGGCATGAGTTATTTTACGCGCTGCTGGACAGCGGCCAGTATCAGGCCGCCCGCGACTATCTCGCCATAGTGACTAACGGTGTCCCCTACACCCGCCGCCTTTACGGCTCGCCGACGCCGCAGCCAAACGATCCGTGGCTGAACGCCCAATCGCTGAAGGTACAGTATCTACTGAGTACTAATGCGCTGCCGGAAGCCGAGCGTCTCTCCCGCCGGCTGGCCGCCACCGCGCCCGGTAATCAGGGGCTGCGCATTGACTACGCGGCGATACTGCAGGCGCGCGGTCTACCCCGCGCCGCCGAACGGGAACTGAAAGCGGCGGAAGCGTTGGAGCCTTCGAATATCCCCCTCGAACGCCAGCAGGCCTACGTAGCGATGGATCTTCAGGAGTGGCGGCAGATGGAGCTATTAACCGATGACTTGCTGGCGCGCAGCCCTGAAGACCTGAGCACGCAAAAATTAGTCCGCGCTCGCGAGGTGCACCATATGTCGGAATTGCGTCTCAACAGTACTCAGGGGATCCACTCGGATAACCCGGTCAGCGGTAGCCACGATTTTAGCTGGGATGTGGCGATTTACGGCCCGCCAATCGCGGATAACTGGCGGCTTTTCGCCGGTAATCGCTTCGCCAAAGGAAATTTTGATGAAGGAAAAGGCTCCAGCCGCCAGCTCTTTGGCGGCATCGAGTGGCGACCGCGTGATGCCTGGGCTGAACTGGAAATCTCCAATAACAGTTTCGCCGGCGACAACAAACCCGGCGCCCGGCTATCCGCCTGGCAAAGTTTCAACGATCGCTGGCAGATTGGCGGCGAGGTCGAACGCCTGTCGCGCCAGACGCCGCTGCGCGCGCTGCGCAATGGTATCAGCGCCAACCGCGGCGAGGGCTGGGTTCGCTGGTATCAAAACGAACGACGCGAATATCGCTTTAGCGCCGCCGCCAGCCGCTTCTCCGACCACAACCGTCGTCAGGAATACACCTTCTCCGGCAAAGAGCGGCTCTGGCAATCGCCAACCATCACGCTCGATCTGGAACCTGGGCTCTCCGCCAGCGCCAACAGCAGGACGGATACCCTCTACTACAACCCGAAACGCGACTTCGCCGCCACCTCGGCGCTGGTCGCCGATCACGTCATGTATCAGCACTACGATACCGTCTGGAGCCAGCAGCTTGCGGCAGGCGGCGGTGCCTACTGGCAAAAAGCGTATTCGGCCGGGGCTATCGCCATGCTTGGCTACGGCCAGCGTATTCGCTGGAACAACGTGATTGACACCGGCGTGATGCTGAACTGGGACAAGCGCCCTTACGACGGCAAACGTGAAAGTAATCTCTCCATTGCTCTTGATGCGAATTTACGGTTTTAAGGATAAACATGGTCAACAAAAGTATCCGCATCAGCCTGATGGTTATCGGCTGGCTCCTGATGACCTGCGCGCTTCGCGCAGAGACGATTCCTTTTCTGCCGCCGGAGGCGCGGCCGCAGCCGGAGGCGAATAAGCCCTGGCCGCAGAATAAGTTTCTGGTACTGGCCTATCACGATGTGGAAGACGATGCCGCCGATCAGCGCTATCTGGCGGTGCGTACCAGCGCGCTCAACGATCAAATCGGCTGGCTGCTGCACAATGGTTATAAGGCCGTCAGCGTGCAAAATATTCTCGACGCTAACGCGGGGTTAATCACCCTGCCGCCGAAGGCATTTCTGCTGAGTTTCGATGATGGCTACAGCAGTTTTTACACCCGGGTCTGGCCGCTGTTAAAAGCCTGGAATGTACCGGCTCTGTGGGCGCCGGTAGGCAGCTGGGTCGATACGCCGGGACAGAAAAAAGTCGATTTCGGCGGTCTGATGACCCCGCGCGAGCGTTTCGCCACCTGGGAGATGGTGCGCGAGCTCGCGCAATCGCCGTTGGTTGAAATCGGTGCGCATACCTGGGCTTCACACTACGGTATTCAGGCCAATCCGCAGGGCAGCCGCGAACCGGCGGTTGCCAACCGCTTTTATGATAAAGCCAGCGGGCGCTACGAAAGCGACCAGCAGTTTCACCAACGCATCGATACCGACGTGCGCAAAGTGAGCGACAAAATCGCCGATGTCACCGGCAAAGCGCCGCGCGCCTGGGTATGGCCCTACGGCGCCGCCAACGGCACATCGCTGGCTATCGCCAAAAATCGCGGCTATCAACTGGCGTTTACCCTCGGCGATGGTCTGGGCGACGTGCGCGATCTGGATAATATTCCCCGTCTGCTTATCTCCGGTAATCCGTCGATCAAGGCTTTCGCCAGCCAGGTGACGCAAATCCAGGAGCGTGAACCGGTTCGGGTGATGCACGTCGATCTTGATTATGTCTACGATAAAGACCCGGCTCAGCAGCGCAAAAATATCGATAAGCTGATCCAGCGCGTCTACGACATGAAAATCACTCACGTTTTCCTGCAGGCCTTTTCCGATCCGCTCGGAGACGGCACGGTGAAAGCGCTCTACTTCCCCAACCGCCGCCTGCCGATGCGCGCCGATCTGTTTAATTTCGTCGCCTGGCAATTGCAGACGCGCGGCGGCGTCAAAGTGTATGCGTGGATGCCGGTGCTGGCGTTCGATCTGGACAGTGCGCTGCCGCGCGTACAGCGCTGGGATGCGCAGAGCAACACGCTGCGCCAGGCCACTCGCCCCTATGTACGTCTGTCGCCATGGAATAGCCAGGTGCGCGATGAGATCCGCGATATTTATCAGGACCTTGCCCGCTACGCGACCTTTGACGGCGTGCTGTTCCACGACGACGCGGTGCTGACGGATTACGAAGATGCCGGCACCGGGGCGATGGCCGCCTGGCGGGCGGCGGGCCATCGGGAGGATATCGCGCAGATCCGCCAAAACCCCGCCGCGCTGCACGCCTGGACGCGGTTTAAAAGTCAGGCGCTTATCGACTTCACCCGCACGCTCAGCCAGAGCGTGAAAGCGATTCGCGGCCCACAGGTGAGAACCGCGCGCAATATCTTCGCCCTGCCGATCCTGCAGCCGGAAAGCGAGGCCTGGTTCGCGCAGAATCTGGATGATTTTCTGGCGGCCTACGACTGGACGGTGCCGATGGCGATGCCGCTGATGGAATCCGTTCCGGTCGCGGAAAGCGATGCGTGGCTGGCTCGTCTGGTGCGCGCCGTCAGCGCCAGGCCGGGCGCGCTGAAGAAAACCATTTTTGAGCTGCAGGCTAAAGACTGGACCCTCCCGCAGCAGAACGCCATCCCTGACCAACAGCTGGTTGACTGGATGCGGACATTACAGCTCAACGGCGTCAACAATTACGGCTACTACCCCGACGATTTCCTTAATAATCAGCCTGATATCTCGAAAATCAGGCCCCTGTTTTCATCGTACTGGTATCCCAACAATGACTGATCGCATTATCGCATTTTCGATTTTATGCCTGGTTTTCGGGCTGCCTCTGGGCGTAGCCGCCGTTTTCACCGGCGAGTTGATACTGGATTTCGTCTTTTTTTGGCCACTGTTTATGTCGGTGCTGTGGATAACCGGCGGACTCTACTTTTGGTTTCAACTGGAGCGCCACTGGCCGTGGGGTAAAGAGACCCCGCCGCCGGAGTTGGTAGGTAATCCGTTGATCTCCATTTTGATTCCCTGCTTTAACGAGGAGAAAAATGCCCGCGAGACCATCGAAGCCGCGCTGGCGCAGCGCTATCGCAACATTGAGGTAATCGCCATCAACGACGGATCCTCCGACGATACCGCCAGGGTGCTGAATCAACTGGCGGAAGAGTACGCTCTGCTGCGGGTGATTCATCTGGCCGAAAATCAGGGGAAAGCGGTAGCGCTGAAAGCCGGCGCCGCCGCCGCGCGCGGGGACTTGCTGGTGTGCATCGACGGCGATGCCCTGCTCGATCGCGATACCGCCGCCTACCTTGTGGCGCCGCTGATTCAGTATCCCCACGTCGGCGCGGTGACCGGTAATCCGCGTATTCGTACCCGCTCGACGCTGATTGGCCGCATTCAGGTCGGCGAGTTCTCTTCGATAATCGGGCTGATTAAGCGTACCCAGCGTATTTACGGCCGGGTGTTTACCGTGTCCGGGGTGATTGCCGCTTTTCGTCGCCAGGCGCTGGCGGACGTCGGCTACTGGAGCCCGGATATGATCACCGAAGATATCGATATCAGTTGGAAGCTGCAGCTACGCCATTGGGCGATTTTCTTCGAGCCGCGGGCGCTGTGCTGGATCCTGATGCCGGAGACGCTGAAGGGGCTGTGGAAACAGCGGTTACGCTGGGCGCAGGGCGGCGCCGAGGTTTTCCTGGTCAATCTGCGCCGCCTGTTTCGCTGGGAGCATCACCGGATGTGGCCGCTGTTCCTCGAATATGCCCTCTCCACGCTGTGGGCCTTCGCCTATGCGGTCACCATTTTTCTGTTCATCGCCAGCCATTTTGCCCCGCTGCCGGAAAACCTGACCGTCCGCAGCCTTTTTCCGCCGGAATTTACCGGGCTACTGCTGGGAGTGATGTGTCTGCTGCAGTTTATCGCCAGCCTGTACATCGAACGGCGCTATGAACGCGGCGTCGCCGGCTCGCTGTTCTGGGTGATCTGGTTTCCGATGGTTTACTGGATGATCGGCCTGTTAACCACCATCGTCGCCTTCCCCAAAGTCATGTTGAAACGTAAACGCGCCAGGGCTCGCTGGGTCAGCCCCGATAGAGGTAAAGGAAGAATGTCATGAATGAACAAACCCTGATCTTAACCGAGCATCGCGTGTTGCCGCGCATCTTTGACGGCGTATTAACCGCTATCGCGTGGGCCGGCTTCGCCTTTTTTCTGTATGCCAACCTGCTGATGCAGTTTACCGAGCGCGGTAACGACAGCTGGGACGCGATTATGGCGTCGTTTAATACCGTGCTGGTCTATTTACTGGTGGCGGCAATTAACGGCTGGCTGCTGATTTTGTGGTATCAGTACAATCTACGCCGTTATAACGCCCGGCGGCACGGCAGCATGGCCTCGCTGCGCCATGAAGAGCTGGCAGAGAGCTTTAATATCGCGCCGCAGATCATTTCCGAGATGAGCCAATATAACCTGCTGACGGTATACCACGACCAGATTGGCAGAATCATTGATTTAAAAATCAATCAGAACGAGGAAGACGAAAGCTAACGGGACCACCAAAAAGGCCGCATCACATGCGGCCTTTCCTCTTTCAGCCCGGTGAGATTACTGACCGCCGGCTTTCTTAATCGCCGCATCCAGCGAGGCTTTGTCAGCCAGTCCCGGGAAGACGGTAATGGTCGCTTCGGTCGCGCCGGTAGTCGGCATAACAATCACGCCAGGCGTACCGCTTAAGCCAATCTCCTGCGCCAGCTGGTTAATGTTTTCCAGCGCCGGTTCGACATCCGCCGCTTTTTTGGCGTCAAAGTTCACCTTCTTCGCCTGCTGCTGAATATCCGCCGCCGTCAGTTTACCTTCGTTATGCCCGGTGGCGTAAACGCCGTTGTGGTAAGTCAGGTAGGCCTCGGCCCCTTTCTGCTGATAAATCTGCAGGCCGGTTTTCGCCGCGTCCAGCGAGGTTGCCCAGCGGCTGCCGAAAATCGGCCACTCTTTGAAAGCAAAGCGGGTTTGCGGATGGTCTTTAATTACCTGCTCCATAACCGGCGCGAGGCGGCTACAGTAGATGCATTGATAATCGAAGAACTCGATAACGGTAACTTTACCGTTAGCCGGGCCGTAGGTTGGCGTGGCCTTATCCTGCGTCAGCTTGTCGGCATTCTTGATTACCGCCTGGGTAGCGGCGCTGGCCTGCTGTTCCGCCTGAATTTGCTGCAGCTTTTGGCTGGCCTGCAATAGCACTTCCGGATGAGCGACCAGGTAGTCAGCGGCGATTTTGCCAATACGCGCTTCCTGCTCCGCGGTGAAAGTCGCGGCCGGCGCGTCAGCGGCGCTGGCCAGCGCCGGCAGCAGGGAAGCGCCCGCCAGGGCGAGAATAAGTAGATTCTTGATGCCAGACATATTGAAAAGTCCTTACGAAAAAGTAGACGGCAGGTGAGCCTAATCGGACAAAATATCATCCTTTGGCGGCGAATCATTGTCAGTCTATGCATTGATTCGTAACTTTATTTGTCAGACGCCCCGATTCCCCCTACGGCTTGAAGGGTGGTCAGGGGCGAAGAACGGGAGTACCCTGCGCCCATCTTTTTTGATCGACATTATTTGCAATACGAGCCAGGCATGAACGAAATATTGAGTCAGTGGGACTTCGCCGTCATTTTGCTACAAATCATCGCCATCGATTTGTTATTAGGCGGCGATAACGCGGTGGTCATCGCCATGGCCTGCCGCAAGCTGCCGGCGCATCTGCGCACCAAAGCCATTGTTATCGGTACTCTCGGCGCGATTATCGCCAGGGTCGCGCTGCTGGCGGTGGCACTCTATTTACTGTCGTTGCCGTGGCTTAAAATCGTCGGCGCGCTACTGCTACTGTGGATTGGCATTAAGCTGGTCGCCAACGAGGAAGAAGAGAACGATATCAGCAGCTCAAGCAGCCTATGGCGCACCGCCGTCACCATCACCGTCGCCGATGTCATCATGTCGCTGGATAACGTACTGGCCGTGGCCGCCGCCGGTAAAGGCCATCTGTTACTGGTGGCGCTAGGGGTATTAATCAGCATTCCGATTATTGTCGCCGGTAGTAAGCTGGTGTTGGCAATCCTGACTCGCTTTCCCTCGGTCGTATTACTGGGCGGCGCGCTGATTGGCTGGATTGCCGGTTCAATGATGGTAACCGACCCGACCTTTGTTCAGTTGTTCCCCCATTCCCCGAATTATCTACATTTTGTTGCCGGGGCCATTGGCGCGGCGTTGGTGCTGCTGGAAGGATGGCGGCGCAACTACCGCTCCGGTACCCCAGAATAATCACTGAACGCCGTCACCCCCGACGGCGTCAAGTTTTCGCCACTTTTCTCCGCCACCCTTTCTCATTTGCCCTACGCTTAATAGAGCCGCCTGATCCAGGGATTCTGTGACCAGATTTTTGAGCATAAATGAGATAACACCATGGAATTAAAGGATTATTATACCATTCTGGGGGTTAAGCCAACGGACGATCTGAAAACCATCAAGACCGCCTATCGCCGTTTGGCTCGTAAATATCACCCCGACGTCAGCAAAGAACCCGATGCCGAAGCAAAATTCAAAGATCTCGCCGAAGCATGGGAAGTTCTCAAAGACGATCAGCGTCGCGCCGAATATGATCAACTTTGGCAGCACCGCAACGATCCGCAGTTCAACCGCCAGCAGCACGCCCACGAACAAAGCTACAGCCAGCAGGACTTCGACGATATCTTCTCCTCGATGTTCGGCCAGCAGGCGCATCACGCCCGCCGCCAGCGCGCCGAGCGCGGCCACGATGTCGAAATCGAAGTGGCGGTGTTCCTCGAAGAAACCCTCACCGAACAGACTCGTACCATCAGCTACAAGCTGCCGGTCTATAACGTCTTCGGCATGGTTGAGAGTGAAACACCGAAAACCCTGAATGTGAAAATTCCGGCGGGGGTCAGCGATGGCCAGCGTATTCGCCTGAAAGGCCAGGGGACACCGGGCGAAAACGGCGGCCCGAATGGCGATCTGTGGCTGGTGATTCATATCGCGCCGCATCCGCTGTTCGACATCAACGGTCATAACCTGGAGATCGTACTGCCGCTGGCGCCGTGGGAAGCCGCGCTGGGGGCGAAAGTCACCGTACCGACGTTAAAAGAGAGCATTCTGCTGACAATTCCAGCGGGTAGTCAGGCGGGACAACGGCTGCGTATCAAGGGCAAAGGGTTGGTGAGCAAAACCCACACCGGCGATTTGTTCGCCGTCATCAAAATCGTTATGCCGCCAAAACCAGATGAAAAAGCGCGTGAGCTCTGGCAGCAGCTCGCCGAAAGCGAAGCCAGCTTCGATCCGCGTAAGACATGGGGGAAAGCCTGATGGCTAAAGTAACAGTGACGTTTACCATCACCGAGTTGTGCCTGCGCACCGGGGTGTCGGAAGAGGAGCTGACGGAAATCGTCGGCTTAGGGATGATTGAGCCGCACCAGCCGCAGGCTGAAACCTGGCTGTTTGACGACAGCGCGGTGACGATTGTGCATCGCGCTGTGCGCCTGCGTAACGAGCTGGAGCTGGACTGGCCGGGGATTGCGGTGGCGTTGACGCTGCTGGATGAAAATGCGCGACTCACCCACGAAAATCGACTACTGCAGCAGCGTCTGGCCCGCTTTTTGACCCATAGCTAAGCGGAATTCCCGGGTCGCGGCGTTCCGCCTTACCCGGCCTACAGGTCGCTCACAGCGCAAACGGTAGCCCGGCTGAGCGTAGCGTAAGCCGGGAAATTTCCCGGGTCGCGGCGTTCCGCCTTACCCGGGCTACAGCTCGCTCACGGCGCAAACCGTAGCCCGGCTGAGCGTAGCGAAAGCCGGGATAAGCGCCTAATCCGGCAGCGAGCCGGCGAGATTACGCGCGGAGACGCTCTCGCTCACCGGTGCAGGCGGCTCGGGTGCCTTAACCGGCGCGGCCGCTGGCGCGGATGCCGGAGCGGAAGAGGCTGGCTGAATCTCAAGAAACGAGGCCAGCATTCTGCGCAGCGTCTCCGGTGGCGTATCTTCCGCCAGCAGCGCCGCCAGCATTGACGGCAGCCGGCTATCAACTTCACCCAACGCTAACCCGGCCAACAGCGCCGTACGCGACATATCCCCGCGATCGCCGCGATGATGGGCCTCAATTTTCGCGTCCGCAAAGCGCTCGCTGGCGCTGATATCCGGGCGCAGGTATATCAGAACCTTTCTGCGATCCAGAGTCATAGACGCTCCTTAACCAATAATTTTCAGACCACGCACGAGGGCGAACTGCGGCTCGTCGGCCACCACAAAGCGATCTTCGCGCAGCCCCATGCGTTCGCGAATCGCATCGGCAACCAGCGGCGCGCCGCCGCCAATCACGATGGCATGCGAATAGCCTTTAAAACTATCAATCGCCGTCAGAACGCGAGTCGTCAGGCGTTCGATGCTATTGGAGATAACCTTTTTCACCTCCGATACCGCATCCGGATCGTTGATGTTATCGGTCAAATACTCTTCGTCGTGGCGGTTGATGATTATCTGGTCAACGTTATAACTGGAGGTATCGGTATTCGCCCGCGCCAGCGCCAGCTTAACGGCGTCGGTCACCAGCGATACGCCCAGCTTCGGGTCGCCGTAAATGCGCGAAACCGAGGTCATTTGCCCGGCCACCATCGAAATATCCAGCGTGGTGCCGCCGAGATCGACAATCAGCACCGAATGCGACGGTTTCAGCTCATCGCACAGGCTGATACCCGCCGGAATGGATTCCGGACGCACGGTGACTTTGGTGATGTTGAACACCACGCCTTTATTCAATTTAACTTCGCGCAGCAGGCTCTTTTTCTTACGCTCAATGTTATCAAGACGATATTGCGCATCTTCATCATAAAATTCGGTCAGCGGCAGGGTGACCACAATCTCGACATCCTGCGGTTCCAGACCGCTGGTCAACAGCGCATGGTGGACAGCGATGGAGTTCAACGGGCTGTATTGCCAATCAATATTGTTGGTGGGTAACGCATCGGGGGTGATCAGGTCGAAAGAGTACTTTTCATCATCCACGGTGTAGTTAAATGGCTTCCCGGCGCCGAAGGTGGCAGACCAGCCTCGTTTAAAACTATTGGGGCTGATATGGGTGAAAGTTTCGCCATCTTGCTCCCACAGCATTTTGATATTGGTTGAACCATCATCGATAAAAATGCGCATCGCATTGCTCCATCACTGAGACAAAGAAGAGAAAATGTAAGACCCAAAAAGAGTAGCAAGAGTTAAAAAGCAGCGCAAGAGCACGAAAAAGAGACAATTCCGAGTTTTATTTGAGAAACAATGGAGATTTCGATTAACCCATTGAGTTCAAATAGAGAATTTATAGAGACAAAACAGAGAACTAAAAATTTTCATTTCTGTCTATTTTAAACGCTATTTTTGTGCAAAAAGAGAGCATCCCTCCCCTCTTTCGCCAGCGGTTTGCGCACGCTTTTTACACCTGATTGGGTACCACAATCGGCCGTTCCGGCTCGACGACATTTTCCGGTACCCGACGATATTTATCCAGCAGGTGAATCTGAATACGTCGCAACATATCGCCATTCAGCTTGTAATAACGGAAATAGAGAAACAGCGTCAGGGCAAAAAAGAGCGTCGGCAGCGCAATCATAATCGCCTGCATCCCCAGCAGCGTGTGGGACGACTGCACAACATTCGGCACGTAGCCAATGATACCCAGCACGATGGCGATAAACCAGGCCGCAAACGCCGAACCAGCTTTGACCACCAGCGTCTGCACCGAGTAGGCGATGCTTTCGCAGCGGATATTCATCGTATATTCGCCGTAGTCGACGGTATCGGCCACCATAATGACCTGCAGCACCCAGAACAGCGCGGTGCCGATATTCAACAGCACTCCGGCCAGCGAAATCAGCGCGAGGTTGTAAACGCCGCTCAGCGCCATCAGCAACAGCACGCCACAGCCCAGCACCGGCATGATCGATGCCCCCGCCCACAGAATGCGCCGCGACAGCCCTTTTACCAGCCGTGGGAACAGGATCAGCGTCAGTAAATTCGCCGCCCCCGCGTAGGACATGTAATACGGGAACATCTCCGCGCTGCCAATGACGTAGGTAAAGTAATAAATCGCGAAGCCGGCGATAATATTCGCCGCCGTGTTATAGGCCAGCGCCATGCCCAACAGGCAGGCCAACTGATCGTTTTTATAGATGAGCGCCACCATCTGGCGCAGTGAAAGATGGCTGGAATCCTCGCTTACGCCGCTATCCGACGAGTAAACTTCATGGACGTTGCGCAAGGTAACGAGGGTGGAAATTACGAAAAAGGCAATCAGCACCAGGGTAAACATCTGGAAACCGAAGCCGCGATCGGCGCCGCCGACGGCGCTGACAAACGGCAGTGTGACCCCGGCCGTCACAAACCCGGCAAGGCTGGCGAAAAAGCGCGGGTAAGGCACCAGCTGTTCACGTTCGCGTTTATCAAGGGTAATGGTCGGCACCAGCGACCAGAACGGCACATCCATGATGGTATAGGTGAAGCCCCACAGCAGGTAGGTCAGCCACACCCACGCCAGTAGCGCTCCGCCGCTGAAGTGATGGGCGCTGAACAGCATATACAACACCACCGAGTTGGTGATAGTTCCGATCAGGATCCACGGCTTGAATTTCCCCCATCGCGATCGCGTGCAGTTGACGATCCATCCCATGATCGGATCGGCTATCGCATCAAGGATCCTCGCCACCAGAAACAAGGTGCCAACCACCCCAACCGATAGGCCAACAATATCGGTGTAGTAATACATCAGATACATGTAAACGATACCGATAGCGAAATCTTTACCAAAAGCACCAAATCCGTAGCTGAGCTTTGTTGTCATTGAAATACTCATAGGGTACAGGTCGCTGTCGCCAGCGCCTCCTTTAGCGTTTGATAGAGCATGGCAGGCGCCGCCGGGCCAGATCCCTCGGCGGCATGAGAAGATTAGCGGTGCAGCCAGGCCGGCAGCCAGTCGCCGTGGCTGGCGATAAGATCGTCCACCAGCGCGTAGATCTCTTCGATCCCCAGCACCGCAGCGGTGTGCGGATCCATCATCGTGGCGTAATAGACGTAATCCCGGTCTTCGTTGAGGATCGCCTGCGTCAGCAGCGTCTGCACGTTGATGTTGGTCTGCATCAGCGCCGCCAGATGCGCCGGCAGCGCGCCCACTTTCGTCGGCTGGATGCCGTTGGCATCCACCAGGCAGGCAACTTCCACGCAGCAGCCCTGAGGCAGGTTGTCGATAAGATTATCGTTGCGCACGTTGCCGTACACCACGCTTGGCTCGCCGGTCCAGATAGCGTTCATGATGGTGCTGGCATACTCGCGCGAAGGTTTAACCTCGATCCGCTCGCCGCTTTTATAGCTCTCCAGCTCTTTATGCCAGTTGGCCAGCTGCTCGACGCAGCGTTTAGGGTACTCATCCAGCGGTACTTTATAGCGAGCGATAAGATCGTCGCGTCCCGGCTTGATAAACCATGGCGTGTATTCGGCGAAATGCTCCGACGATTCGGTGACAAAGTAGCCCAGCTTTTTGAACATCTCATAGCGGACGATGTTTTCGCAGCGCGGATTGCCGTGCAGGTTCGGTTTCGGCGCCCGCCCTTCGGCGTAGGCCTGCAGCAGGTCGGGATAGATACTGACGTAGCTGCCGTCCGCGAGCTTTTTCTCCAGCGACAGATAGAACGCCATATGGTTAATCCCCGCGCAGCGGTAGCGTAAATCCGCCGGGTCGAGGTTAAGATCGCGCGCCAGCTCTTCTGCTGTGCCTTGCACCGAGTGACACAGACCCACCTGCTTGATATGCGGGTAGCGGGCGTACATCGCCCAGGTGTTCATCGCCATCGGATTAACGTAGTTAAGCATGGTGGCGTTTGGGCAGACCTCGGTCATGTCGTCGCAGATAGCCCACAGGTGCGGGATAGTGCGCAGCGCGCGCATAATGCCTCCCGGTCCCAGCGTATCGGCAATGGTCTGCTCAAGGCCGTGGCGTTTACAGACTTCGAAATCGGTGACAGTACAGGGTTCATAGCCGCCAATCTGGAAGGCGACGACGACAAAATCGGCGTCGCGCAAGGCGGTTTTACGATCGCGATGGCAGCTAATTTCGCCATTCGCACCGACGGAATCCATCAGCTTTCGCACCACGGTATGCGACTCTTCCAGCCGGGTTTCGTCGATATCCATCAGCGCGATATGCGCCGATTTCAACGCCGGGCGCTGGAAAACATCACCGAGAATATTTTTAACAAACACCGTCGAACCGGCGCCGATAAAGGTAATTTTTGGGGCGGACATCGCGCTCTCTCCATCAGGTCATTGAACACTTTCAGAGTGGCATGCCGCTCGCCGCTGCGCTGCCCCGTTCCCACCGGAGCATTCCCGGAAACTCAGATCGGCCATTGAACGCCACAAAATCTGAGTTTTTGGGAATAGATCGGCTTAAAAGGAGAGAAAACGGGCCGATGATTCCGCTAAGCTGTAATCAGTTCAGGCTAAAAACGCAGCCACTCTGACGATCCAGGAATCCGCCCATGATGGAACACCGCTTCACTTCCCTGCCCCCCGACCCGCACATGTGCAGCAGCGATGAAAAGCAGAGCCGCAGCCCGCTGGCGCTCTATTCCGAGTATCAGCGCATGGATATCGAACTGCGCCCTCCGCACGCCATGGCCACCAGCCACTGGCACGGCCAGGTAGAGGTCAACGTGCCGTTCGACGGCGACGTGGAGTATTTGATTAACAATGAAGTGGTGCGCATTGAGAAAGGCTATATCACCCTGTTTTGGGCCTGTACGCCGCATCAGTTGACCCGCCCCGGCGACTGCCAGCAGATGGCGATATTCAACCTGCCGATGCATCTGTTTCTGTCGTGGCCGCTGGATCGCGAACTGATAAACCACGTCACCCACGGGATGGTGATTAAATCTCTCGCCGCCCAGCAGTTAATCGCTTTTGAAGTGCGCCGTTGGCAGCAGGAGTTGAATCACGAGAATGAACAGATTCGCCAGTTGGCGATCGATGAAATCGCCCTGATGCTCAAGCGGCTGAGTCTCGCCGGCTGGCAGCCGATTCTGGTCAATAAGACCTCGCGCACGCACAAGAACAGCGTCTCGCGCCACGCGCAGTTTTACGTTAGCCAGATGCTGGAATTTATCGCCGCCCATTATGACCAGGCGCTGACCGTCGATGCCGTCGCCGAGCACGTTAAACTCAACCCGAACTACGCGATGGGCGTTTTTCAGCGGGTGATGCAGCAGACCATGAAGCAGTACATTACCGCCATGCGCATCAATCACGTGCGCGCGCTGCTGAGCGATACCGATAAGACCATTCTTGATATCGCCCTCACCGCCGGGTTCCGCTCCAGCAGCCGCTTCTACAGTACCTTCACCCGCTATGTCGGCATGCCGCCGCAGCAGTACCGTAAATTGAGCCAGCAGCGCCGCCACAGCCTCGCGCCGCCGCAGCCATAAAAAATGCCGCCGGGGTCTCCCACGGCGGCATTTTTCACAGCTTAAAACGGTTAGTCGTTGATACGTGGATGCTGCTGTACCAGACGGGCGCGTTTTTCCTGCAGGTCGGCGATTTCCTGATCGATATCTTCGATTTTATGTTCGATGTTATCGTAGTGCTCGCCCAGAATTTCTTTCGCTTCCTGGATATCGGACGCCGCCGGCGTCGCCCCTTTCAGCGGACGGTTAGCGGTCTCTTTCATCGACAGGCCGGTAATCAGGCCAATCACCGCAATCACCATCAGATAGTAAGCCGGCATCATCAGGTTCTGGGTGGTTTCCACCAGCCATGCCGCCAGCGTCGGCGTCAGACCGGCGATCAGCACCGAGATGTTAAAGGCGCTGGCCAGAGCGCTGAAGCGGATGTGGGTCGGGAACATCGCCGGCAGCGATGAGGCCATCACGCCGATAAAGCAGTTCAGCACCACCGCCAGCAGCAGCAGACCGGCGAAGATCAGGCCAATCACGTTACTGTTAATCATGATAAAGGCCGGGATAGACAGCGTGAACAGCGCAACGCTACCCACCAGGATAAACGGACGACGGCCAAAACGGTCGCTCAGCATGCCGATAACCGGCTGGACAAACAACATGCCGACCATGATGGCGATAATAATCAGTACGCCGTGATCTTCCGAGTAGTGCAGGTTGTGCGACAGGTAGCTCGGCATGTAGGTCAACAGCATGTAGTAGGTCACGTTAGTGGAAATCACCAGGCCAATACAGGTCAGCAGGCTGCGCCAGTGTTTGGTGGCAATCTCTTTAAAGGAGACTTTCGGACCCTCCTGCAGGCCTTCGCGGTCGCCCTGTTCAAGGGTATCCACGTGCTGCTGGAACGCCGGCGTCTCTTCTAACGCGTGACGCAGGTACAGGCCGATAATCCCCAGCGGCAGCGCCAGGAAGAACGGAATACGCCAGCCCCAGTCGAGGAAGTTCTCTTCGCCCACGACGCTGGAAATCAGTACCACCACGCCTGCGCCCATTACGAAGCCGGCAATCGAACCGAAGTCCAGCCAACTGCCCATAAACCCGCGTTTACGGTCAGGCGAGTATTCGGCCACGAAGATCGACGCCCCGGTATATTCGCCGCCTACCGAGAAGCCCTGCGCCATTTTACACAACAGCAGCAGAATCGGCGCCCAGATACCAATGGTGGCATACGACGGAATAAGACCGATACAGAATGTACTTATCGACATGATAACGATGGTGATCGCTAAGATTTTTTGTCGACCGTATTTATCGCCGAGCATCCCGAAGAACAGGCCGCCGAGCGGACGAATCAAGAAAGGAACCGAGAAAGTACCGAGCGCGGCAATCATCTGCACGCTGGGATCGGCATCGGGGAAGAAGACTTTACCGAGGGCATAAGCCACAAAACCATACACACCGAAATCGAACCACTCCATCGCATTACCGAGCGAGGCCGCGGTGATGGCTTTTCGCAGCTTGCTATCATCGATGATAGTGACATCCCTAAGCGTAATCGGCTTTATTTTTTTCCTTTTAAGCATACTTTTCCTCTGTGCTATCGCCTTGAGCGCACGACTCCTCGCCAAATGACGAGGTCATTCGCGACGTACGTTGGGAGCGGCGAAGTGCTGTGCTCCACATTTCAAGCGTAGCAGGTTTGCCTGCACTGTCTTTCTGACAGAGTGTACAACCGAACCTGTTGACGCCTGCTCTGGCCTTAAATTAATAATTCACTTACCAAATAAGCAGTGACGAATTTACTTACATCCCTTTTTACCCTACCAGCGTTTAAATTTGGGATCAACTTCACGAAAAATTCGCCCAGCTTAATTACAGAGCCAAATAAAATGAATAAGTTCAATCTCTGTTTCACCACCGATGTTTATTTCTGGACTTTATTAACGTCTGTTTTTCAGCATATTCTCCGCAAAGCCAAAATAATTACCCTGCGTTATTTCCTGGAAAAAATACCCGACAAAAGTGCGGGATTGCGCTATAATCAGCCGCACTTTCGGCTCACAGCCGCTGTTTAACGGACCAACGTCCTGTTTTTCCCAGTAATCACGAGGAACGCCATGCAACTTCCACACTGCCCAAAATGCCATTCTGAATACACATATGAAGATAACGGCATGTACATTTGCCCGGAATGCGCCCACGAGTGGAACAATGCCGAGCCGGCCGACGATGCCGACGCGCTGATTGTAAAAGACGCTAACGGCAACTTACTTGCCGATGGCGACAGCGTGACCGTGGTGAAAGATCTGAAGGTAAAAGGCAGTTCTTCAATGCTGAAAATCGGCACCAAAGTGAAGAATATCCGTCTGGTCGAAGGCGATCACAACATCGACTGCAAAATTGACGGTTTTGGCCCAATGAAGCTGAAATCTGAATTCGTCAAAAAGAACTAATTAATTTTTTTTACGTCAGCGCCATTATTTTTCCGGCGCTGGCGGCAACCTCACCGGCACGTCCGAATATCAGCGGCGGATCGCGGCGAAATTATTTTGCTAATTTCGCGAAAATTATTCCCGAAATCTCCAGGCCGAACCGCGCGATCAATTCTCATTTCGTCTCTGCCTTCCCGCCACGCGGCGACGCATTTTCAGAAAAATTCACCCCGTTTTGCCGCCTGGCTTCTTTTGCCCGTCACCAACTACGCTTTAGGGGTCATTGGTTATCTGAGGTCATGGTTATGTCCCTGAGTCCTTACATTGCTTTTAGCGGCAACTGCGCTGCCGCCATCGCCTTCTATCAGCAGGCGCTGGCGGCGCAGCTTATCCACCAAATCACCTACGGCGAAATGCCGCAGAGCGCCCAGGATGCCGAAGATGGTTGCGCCTCCGGGCAACATCTTGCCGCCGACTGCATCGCCCACGCCAGCCTGCAGGTCGCCGACAGTATTTTGATGTTGAGCGATAGCCCCAGTAGCGACATGGAACATTACGCGGGATTCGTCCTCGTGCTGGAGCCGAAAGATATTGCTGAAGGCAAACACTGGTTTGAGGCGCTGGCCGATGGCGGGCGCATCGAAATGGCATGGCAGGAGACCTTCTGGGCCCACGGTTTCGGCAAAGTGGTCGATCGTTTCGGCGTGCCGTGGATGGTTAACGTCGTCAAACAACCCTAATCTTCTCTCCAGGGCGGCTTCTCCGCCCTGTCATCTCACCGGCATTAACTCTTCATCCTGCGGTCATCGTGACTTAACAGGAATGTAACAAAAACGCGTCAGTATCGGCCCACGCTCAACGGGGAACCCCAAGGTACTTAGTGAGGCTCGATAACAATGTACTTATCCAGACATCCGACCAGTTACCCCACCCGGTATCAGGAAATTGCCGCCAGGCTTGAACAGGAGCTGCGCCATCACTATCGCTGCGGCGACTATTTGCCTGCGGAACAACAGCTGGCTGCGCGCTTTGAAGTTAACCGCCACACCCTACGCCGCGCCATCGATCAGCTGGTGGAACGCGGATGGGTCCAGCGCCGCCAGGGCGTCGGCGTACTGGTATTGATGCGCCCCATCGACTACCCGCTCAACGCCCAGGCGCGTTTTAGCCAGAATCTGCTGGAACAAGGCAGCCACCCGACCAGCGAGAAACTGCTGTCGGTGCTGCGCCCGGCCAGCAGCCACGTTGCCGAAGCCTTTGGCATCGCCGAAGGCGAAACCGTCATTCATCTGCGCACCCTGCGCCGGGTTAACGGCGTGGCGTTGTGTTTGATTGACCACTACTTCGCCGACCTGCGCTTCTGGCCGGTGCTGCAAACCTTCACCCATGGCTCGCTACACGACCTGCTGCGCGACCAACTCGCCATCGAACTGACCCGCGTACGCACCAAAATCAGCGCCCGCCGCGCGCAGGCGAAAGAGAGCAAGCTGCTGGAAATCCCCAATATGGCGCCGCTGCTGTGCGTACGCACGCTCAATAGCCGCGAGGGCGAGACTGTCACGACGGAGTACTCCGTCAGCCTGACCCGCGCCGACATGATTGAATTCACCATGGAGCACTGAATGCACTTCGATACCGCCACCCGCCAGCGTTGGATGTCCGTGCTGGCCCACAGTGAACCGCAGGACCTTCTGGCGCGCATGCAATCGCTGCGGCTGGCGCCGGAGTATGAATTAATTCGCGCCCCGGAAACCGGGCTGGTACAGCTCCAGGCGCGTATGGGCGGCATCGGCGATCGTTTCTTTGCCGGTGACGCCACTCTGACCCGCGCCGCCGTACGCCTGGCCGATGGCACCCTCGGCTACAGCTGGATTCTGGGCCGCGACCGCCCCCACGCCGAACGCTGCGCGGCGATCGATGGCCTGCTGCAATCGCCTCACTATTTTCACACCTTAATGGAAACCCTCATTACCCCGCTGGAAGCACAACGCAGCGCGCGCCTCGACGCCCGCCGCGCCGAAGTCAACGCCAGCCGGGTCGACTTCTTTACTCTGGTTCGCGGAGATAACGCATGACATTACAAACCGCCTTTACCCTACCGGTGCAGGATGCCCAACACAGTTTCCGCCGCCTGCTGAAAGCAATGAGCGAGCCGGGAGTGATTGTCTCCCTGCAGCAGCTTCAGCACGGCTGGCAGCCATTGAATATCGCCTCCACCAGCTTGCTGCTGACCCTGGCCGATCACGACACCCCGGTGTGGATGGCCGCCGCGCTGCATAACGATCTGGTCAGCCAAAATCTGCGCTTTCATACCGGCTCGACGCTGGTGGAACAGCCGCAGCAGGCGGTATTTGCCGTCGCCTGCGACACCATCAGCGCCGAACAGCTTAATGTCCTTTCCGCTGGTACCGTGGCGGCGCCGGAAACCGGCGTCACGCTGATTGTTCAACTAGCCAGCCTGAGCGGCGGACGCATGCTGCGCCTGACCGGCGCGGGCATTGCCGAGGAGCGAATGATCGCCCCCCAGCTCCCGGACTGCATCATCGACGAATTAACCGAACGCCCGCACCCGTTCCCACTGGGCATTGACCTGATCCTGACCTGCGGCGAGCGCCTGCTGGCTATCCCGCGTACCACCCACGTGGAGGTGTGCTAAATGTATGTTGCCGTCAAAGGCGGCGAGAAGGCGATTAGCGCCGCTCACGCTTTGCAAGAGCAGAAACGACGGGGCGATGGACGGCTTCCCGAACTGAGCGTCGAGCAGATAAGCGAACAGCTCAGCCTGGCGGTGGACCGGGTGATGACCGAAGGCGGCATCGCCGACCGCGAACTGGCGGCGCTGGCGCTGAAGCAGGCCAGCGGCGATAACGTCGAAGCCATTTTCCTGCTGCGCGCCTACCGCACCACCCTGCCGCGGCTGGCGGTCAGCGAACCGGTTGATACCGCCGGGATGCGCCTCGAGCGCCGGATCTCCGCGGTCTACAAAGATATCCCCGGCGGCCAGCTGCTGGGCCCCACTTACGACTATACCCACCGCCTGCTCGATTTTACCCTGCTGGCCAACGGCGAACCGCCGTCGGTGCAGAAAGCCGGTAGCGAAACGCAGCCGACGCCGCACGTCTTCAACCTGCTGGCGCAGCAGGGGCTGGCCAAAGCTGAAGCGGACTGCGGCGCGCCGCCTGACGATATCACCCGCACCCCGCCGGTCTATCCCTGCTCGCGCTCCTCGCGGCTGCAGCAGCTGGTACGCGGCGATGAAGGCTATCTGCTGGCGCTGGCCTACTCAACCCAGCGCGGCTATGGCCGCAACCACCCGTTTGCCGGCGAGATCCGCAGCGGCTACGTGCAGGTGGAAATCGTGCCGGAAGAGCTGGGTTTTAGCGTCAATATTGGCGAGCTGCTGCTGACCGAATGCGAAATGGTCAACGGCTTTGTCGATCCAGAGGATGAGCCGCCGCACTTCACCCGCGGCTACGGCCTGACGTTTGGCATGAGCGAGCGTAAAGCGATGGCCATGGCGCTGGTCGACCGCGCCCTTCAGGCGCCGGAATACGGCGAAGAGATAAGCGGACCGGCCCAGGGCGAAGAGTTCGTGCTGGCGCACGCCGATAACGTTGAAGCCGCCGGCTTCGTCTCGCATTTGAAACTGCCGCACTATGTCGATTTCCAGGCCGAACTGGCGCTGTTGAAACGCCTGCAACGGGAGAACGAACGTGGCTAACCCACTGACTGGCTATAACTTTGCTTATCTTGATGAGCAAACCAAGCGCATGATCCGCCGGGCGATACTGAAAGCGGTGGCCATTCCCGGCTATCAGGTGCCCTTCGGCGGCCGCGAAATGCCGATGCCCTACGGTTGGGGTACCGGCGGGATCCAACTGACCGCCAGCGTTATCGGCGAGAACGACGTACTGAAGGTCATCGATCAGGGTGCCGATGACACCACCAACGCGGTGTCGATCCGCCAGTTCTTTAAACGCGTAACCGGCGTCGCCACCACCGAACGCACCGAAGACGCCACCCTGATCCAGACCCGCCACCGGATCCCGGAAACGCCGCTGGTGGAAGATCAGATCCTGATCTATCAGGTGCCGATCCCGGAGCCGCTGCGCTTTATCGAACCGCGCGAAACTGAAACCCGCACCATGCACGCGCTGGAAGAGTACGGTGTAATGCAGGTGAAGCTGTATGAGGATATCGCCCGCTTCGGCCATATCGCCACCACCTACGCCTATCCGGTGAAGGTGAACGGCCGCTACGTGATGGACCCTTCGCCGATCCCGAAATTCGATAACCCCAAAATGCACATGATGCCGGCGCTGCAGCTGTTCGGCGCCGGGCGCGAAAAACGTATCTACGCGGTGCCGCCCTATACCGCAGTCGAAAGCCTCGATTTCGACGATCACCCGTTTAGCGTGCAGGAGTGGGATGAACCCTGCGCCATTTGCGGTTCGCGTCACAGCTATCTTGACGAAGTGGTGCTGGATGACAGCGGCCAGCGGATGTTTGTCTGCTCCGATACCGACTATTGCCGCCAACAGAGCGAGGCGCAGAAAAAATGAGCCAGCCGTTACTTACAGTTAATCACCTGACCCATCTCTATGCGCCGGGAAAAGGTTTTAGCGATGTCTCTTTCGAGCTGTGGCCGGGCGAAGTGCTCGGCATCGTCGGCGAATCCGGCTCCGGTAAAACCACGCTGCTGAAAGCGATTTCCGCTCGTCTGGCGCCACAACAGGGTGAAGTGCGGTATCAACAGCGCTCCCTGTACGCCATGAGCGAAGCCGAACGCCGCCGCCTGCTGCGCACCGAATGGGGCGTCGTGCATCAGCACCCAATGGACGGCCTGCGTCGCCAGGTCTCGGCGGGCGGCAACATCGGCGAACGGCTGATGGCGACCGGCGCTCGCCACTACGGCGACATTCGCGCCACCGCCGAACGCTGGCTGCAGGAGGTGGAGATCCCGCCTTCCCGCATCGACGACCTGCCGACCACCTTTTCCGGTGGCATGCAGCAGCGCTTGCAAATCGCCCGCAATCTCGTGACGCAGCCGAAACTGGTGTTTATGGATGAACCCACCGGCGGACTGGACGTCTCGGTACAGGCGCGCCTGCTCGATCTCCTGCGCGGGCTGGTAGTGGAGCTGGGTCTGGCGGCGGTGATAGTCACCCACGATCTCGGCGTCGCCCGCCTGCTGGCGAACCGTCTGCTGGTGATGAAACAAGGACAGGTGGTGGAAAGTGGCTTAACCGACCGGGTGCTCGACGATCCGCACCATCCTTACACCCAGCTGCTGGTGTCGTCGGTGTTGCAGAATTGATGCTGTTTTGCCGGATGGCGGCTGCGCCTTATCCGGCCTACAGGTGCGTTATTAGTAGGCCGGGTAAGCGAAGCGCCACCCGGTACTCCAACCCCGAGAGGGCTAAAATGATCCGCGTTGAAAACATCCATAAAACCTTTGTTCTGCACCAACAGCACGGCGTACGCCTGCCGGTGCTCGCCGACGCTTCGCTCACCGTTAACGCCGGGGAGTGCGTGGTGCTGCACGGCCATTCCGGCAGCGGCAAATCGACGCTGCTGCGCTCGCTGTACGCTAACTATCTGCCGGACAGCGGTCATATTCATATCCGCCACGGCGACGAATGGGTAGATCTGGTGACCGCCACGCCGCGCAAGGTGCTGGAAGTGCGTAAAACCACTATCGGTTGGGTTAGCCAGTTTCTGCGGGTGATCCCGCGGATATCCGCACTGGAAGTCGTCATGCAGCCACTGCTCGACCTCGGTACGCCGCGCGAAGAGAGCGCCGCTAAAGCCGCCCGCCTGCTGACCCAGCTCAACGTGCCGGAGCGTCTGTGGCATCTGGCGCCGTCCACCTTTTCCGGCGGCGAACAGCAGCGGGTCAACATCGCCCGCGGTTTTGCGGTCGACTATCCGATTTTACTCCTCGATGAACCCACCGCCTCGCTGGATGCCAACAACAGCGCCGCGGTGGTGGCGCTGATCCAGCAGGCTAAAGCGCGCGGCGCAGCTATCGTCGGTATTTTCCATGATGAAACGGTACGCGGCCAGGTCGCCGACCGCCTGCACCAAATGGGTATCACAGTATGATAATCAATAACGTAAAGCTGGTACTGGAAGACGAAACCATCGACGGTTCGCTGGAAGTGCAGGAGGGACGAATTTACGCCTTTGCCGAGAGCCAGAGCCGACTGCCCGGCGCCCTCGATGGCGAAGGCGGCTGGCTGCTGCCGGGGCTTATCGAACTCCATACCGATAACCTGGATAAATTCTTCACCCCGCGGCCAAAGGTTGACTGGCCTGCACACTCGGCGATGAGCAGCCACGATGCTTTGATGGTCGCCAGCGGCATCACCACCGTACTCGACGCCGTGGCGATTGGCGACGTGCGCGACGGCGGTGACCGCCTTGAGAACCTGGAAAAGATGATCAACGCGGTGGAAGAGACGCAAAAACGCGGGCTTAACCGCGCCGAGCACCGCCTGCATCTGCGTTGTGAACTGCCGCACCACACCACCTTGCCGCTGTTTGAAAAGTTGGTCGACCGCGAGCCGGTCACTCTGGTGTCGCTGATGGACCACTCGCCGGGTCAACGCCAGTTCGCCAACCGCGAAAAATATCGCGAATATTATCAGGGCAAATATCAGCTCAGCGGCGAGCAGATGCAACGCTTTGAAGAGGAGCAAATGGCGCTGGCGGCGGCCTGGTCGCAGCCTAATCGCCAGGCTATCGCCGCAATGTGTCGGGAGCGCCAAATCGCTCTCGCCAGCCACGACGACGCCACTCATGAACATGTCGCCGAATCCCACCAGCTTGGCAGCGTGATTGCCGAATTTCCCACCACGTTGGCCGCCGCGCAGGCTTCGCGCCAGCACGGAATGAATGTGTTGATGGGGGCGCCGAATATCGTGCGCGGCGGCTCGCATTCCGGCAATGTCGCCGCGCATCAACTGGCCGCCAGCGGCCTGTTGGATATTCTCTCTTCCGACTACTACCCCGCCAGCCTGCTTGATGCCGCTTTCCGCATCGCCGATAGCGACGACAACGCTTTCACGCTGGCGCAGGCTGTCCGTCTGGTCAGCAAACATCCTGCGCAGGCGCTGGGCCTGCATGACCGCGGCGTCATCGCCGAAGGCAAACGCGCCGATCTGGTGCTCGCGCACCGCCGCGGCCAGCACGTCCATATCGATCACGTCTGGCGTCAGGGAAAGAGGGTCTTTTAATGCCTGGAAAACTGATTTGGCTGGTCGGCCCCTCGGGGTCGGGAAAGGATAGTCTGCTGGCCGCGCTGCGCCAGCGTGAGCATCCGCAACTGCTGGTCGCGCATCGCTACATCACCCGCCCGCACCTGGTGGGCTGCGAGAACCATATTGCGCTCAGCGAGCATGAGTTTTTCACCCGCGCCGAGCGTAATCTTTTCGCGCTAAGCTGGCATGCCAACAATAATTACTATGGCGTCGGCATAGAGATCGACCTCTGGCTGCATGCCGGTTTTGATGTGGTCGCCAACGGCTCGCGCGCGCATCTGGCGCAGGCGCGGGAACGTTACGATGACGTACTGGTACCGATTTGTCTCGAAGTTTCGCCAACGGTGTTGCGCCAGCGGCTTGAACAGCGCGGTCGGGAAAATGCCGTGGAAATCGCCCAACGCCTGCAACGCGCCGCGCGCTATAAACCGGCCGATTGCCTGACGTTGAATAACGACGGCAGCCTCGGGCAATCGGTAGAGCGTTTCTTCCAGCTGTTGCGCCAGCACGCCGGACGTGAAGAGAATCAGCATGCCTGAGGGTAAGGTAATACGATGAGCCTGACGATCCGCCTGACCGGCACCGGCGGCGCCCAGCAGGTGCCGGTCTTCGGCTGCGACTGCGCCGCCTGCCAGCGCGCCCGCGTCGATGCACGCTATCGCCGCCGCCCCTGCAGCGCGGTGGTGCGCTTTAACCATGCGGTCACGCTGCTCGACGCCGGGCTGGCGGATCTGGCGGAACGCCAGCCCGCTGGCAGCTTCCAGCAGATTTTATTGACGCATTACCATATGGATCACGTGCAGGGGCTGTTCCCCCTGCGCTGGGGGGTGGGCGATCCGATTGCGGTGTACGGCCCGCCGGATGACATCGGCTGCGACGATCTGTTTAAACATCCCGGCATCCTCGATTTTAGCCACACCGTTATCCCCTTCACGGTATTTGAATTACAGGGGCTACAGGTCACGCCGCTGCCGTTAATCCACTCGAAGCTGACCTACGGCTATCTGCTGGAGTCGGCGCACAGCCGGGTGGCCTGGCTTGCGGATACCGCCGGGCTGCCGGAGAAGACGCTGAAGTTTTTACTTAATAATCAGCCGCAGGTGATTGTCATCGATTGCAGCCACGAGCCAAGAACAGAGACGCCGCGCAACCACAGCGACTTGAATACCGTGCGCGCGCTGAACCAGGTACTTGGCTGCCCGCGGGTGATCCTCACCCATATCAGCCATCAGTTCGACCAGTGGATGATGGATAACCCGCTGCCAAAAGGTTTCGAGGCGGGATACGACGGCATGGAGATCGTGCTGGAGTAACCGGCGTCATGGCAATGGAAAATCAGTAATCGTCGTCGAGACGGCGCTGGTCGCTCTCCAGCTGGCGACGATCGCTATCAAGCTGGCGCTGGCGTTCATCCAGCTGGCGACGGCGGTCGTCAAGCTGGCGCTGGCGATCGTTATATTGCTGCTGGTTATCCCTACGCTGCTGGCGGCTGCCCTGATAGCTGCCGTCATCGTAGCGTCCGTCGTCATAGCGCCCGTCGTCGTCGTCGGAACGGCTGCTGCCCGGATTGTAGGCATCGTTGATGGCTTGCTGAATATTGCCAATAGCGTCGTCAATAATATCGGCATGGGCCAGTTGGCTGCTCAGCGCCAGCGTGCAAAAAAACAGAGCGGTTGCGTAACGTTTCATCGTGGCCAGTCTCATCAGGGTACTGGTGGTACCTTAATCAACCCTATTTGCCGCGTGTAGCGGAGGAATCTCAAATCCGCACCATCGCCGCACGCAACGCCTGCGCCAGCTGCGTGCGGGTGAAAGGCTTGCGCAGTCGTTCAACCTCAGGCAACGCCGGATTATGCGCAGGGCGCAAATCCTGGCCGCTAATCAATAGCAGCGCCACCGCCGGGAAGCGGCGTTGCGCTTCGTGAATGACCTCGGCGCCGCTCAGCCCCCCAGGGAGCATTAAATCGCTGATCAACAACGCGATATCCCCGGAGGCCGCCAGCATCTGCAGCGCTTGCTCGCCGCTTTGTGCCTCCAGCGTCATCCAACCCAGCTGATGCAGCTGCTCGCATAGCGTCTGGCGCACATCGGCTTCATCCTCAAGCACCAACGCCAGCCGCTCGCCGCTCACCATCGGTTCGCTAACCAACGGCGTTCGTTCATCCTCCGCCGCTGCCGTGGCTCGCGGTAGCTGCAAACGAACGGTGGTGCCCTGCCCCGGCGCGCTTTCAATCGCCACGCGCCCGCCCGACTGGCGCACAAAACCGTACACCATCGACAGCCCAAGACCGCTGCCGCTACCGGTCTGTTTGGTGGTAAAGAAGGGCTCGAAAACCTGCGCTTTTATCTCCTGCGACATGCCGCAGCCGTGGTCAATCACCTCCAGCGCCACCATATCCTGACGCCGTCCATCGCTACGGGTGACCCGCTGGTTCCAGGTTCGTAGCGCGATAACGCCTGACCGCCCCTCCATAGCGTCGCGGGCGTTCATCACCAGGTTGATAATCGCGTTTTCCAGTTGTCCGACATCGATCCACGCCGGCCAGGCAGGCGACTGCGCTTCTATTTCGAGACGCAACGATGCGGGGAGCGAATGACGCATCAGTTCGCAGACATTCTCCAGCAACGGCTGCAGCGCCACCGCCTGCGGGTTCAGCGCCTGTTTACGCGAAAAGGCCAGCAACCGCTGAGTAAGCAAGGCGCCGCGTTCGGCAGCCTTCAGCGCCCGCGATATCCGCGGCGCATCGCGCTCATCCGGCTGTACCAGTTCGAGGCTGCCGATAATCACCGCCAGCAGGTTGTTAAAATCGTGGGCCAGGCCGCCGGTAAGCTGGCCGACGGCTTTCATTTTTTGGCTATGCAGCAGCGCCTCCTCCAGCCCCTGTCGCTCAATGCGGTCAATCTCCATCTGGGTGGTTTTCTCCCGCAGCAGGCGGGTGGTGTGTTCAAGGGAAGCGGTATTGCGGGCGAAAACGTTAAAGGCGCGCGCCAGTTCGCCAAGCTCATCACGCCGTTGCAGGGCCGGCACCGTCACGTTCTGCTCGCCGTGCGCCAGCCGCGACATCGCGCCGGATATCGCGTTCAGATTGAGGCCAAGATTACGATAGATATACCAGCCAGCGCACCCGGTGATCGCCAGCGCCAGCAGCGCGGCCAGCAGGATAAACGTGCTGATGGAGCGCAACTGCTGGTGGCTTTGCGCCGCTCGCGCCTCCGAAGCTTGAGCGACTCTGGCAACATATTGATTAATATCGCCATTAAGCAGCGCAACCAGCGCTTTGATATGAAACATATACCAGCCGATCGCCAGATCGCTCTCTTCAAGCTGCGCCGATAGCGGCGCCAGCCGCGCCAGTTCGGCGTTGAAATCCGGCAGGATAAAGGCCAGCGCAGAATCGCTATCGTTGCGCGGTAAAAAGCGTCTGATGTCATCGAGCTGCAGGACGATCGAGCGCGGCGTCGCAGTGTGTATCGCGGCGACGATCAACCGGTCCATCTCGTTTAAACGCTGAGGATCGATCGCCGGTTTACCATCGCGATCGTTGAGATCCTGCAAATGGCGCAAATAGCTCTGGTTTTGATACAGCGCGCTCAGCAGTTCATTGCGCTGCAGATGGCGGCGTTGCCCGCGTTCCAGCATGCCGGCGACACTCTGCTGCAGCTCGTTGCTACGGCGAATAATGCTCGCTACCAGCGCCAGTTCCTGCCGGGCCAACGGCGCCGAGGCCAACTGGCCCAACGAATGCTTCAGCGCCTGTTGGGTTTCCAGCAGCCGTTGCGCTTCGCTTTTATACTCCAGCGCGCCAACCACCTGCGACAACCGCACCGCCGCGGTAGCGACGTTAGCGGTATCACGCGCCAGATTCATACTGCCGTTCATGTCGCTAAGCGTTTGCAGCTGCACCTGCTCCTGCAACTGACTGGCATGGCGAAAACCGAAAATCGCCACTCCGGCGACCATTAACGTCACCGCCACCATCAACAAGTTAAATGACAGCAGGCGACCGCGGGCGCTAACGAAAAAGTACGGATGGCGAGAAGGCATGGCGACTCCGGTCAGGCGTTTTCTCCCATCATTCCCGGACTGTCGCCGAAGGTGAAGAAAATTTCTTGGCGTAATTGTGATCTGCATTAACTATTCAAAAATATGACAATTATGAATGGCCGATGACATCACTCATTTACGTTGCGGTGATGAAGTGCCGACATCGACAACGCAGCCAGGAGAGCAGGCATGCAGGGAACACCGGTGCTATCCATGCGCAACATCGCCAAAGTTTTCGGCAAATTTTATGCGCTGAAAGGGGTGGATCTGACGGTCTGGCCCGGCGAGATCCACGCGCTGATGGGCGAAAACGGCGCGGGAAAAAGCACGTTGATGAAGATCCTCGCCGGCGCCTATACCGCCTCCAGCGGCGAGATCCTGATCGACGGACAACCGCAGACGATCAGAGGCCCGAAAGATGCGCTGGCGGCAGGGATCACGCTTATCTATCAGGAGATGCAGCTGGCGCCGAATCTCACCGTCGCGGAAAACATTTTCCTCGGCAGCGAGCTTTCCCGCGGCGGTCTGGTACAGCGCAAAGAGATGGAGTCCCAGGCGCAGGCGGTTATCGACCGGCTCGGCGCGCAGTTCAAAGCCAGCGACCGAGTGATGAAGCTGACTATCGCCGAACAGCAGCAGGTGGAAATCGCCCGCGCGCTGCATCGCAACAGCCGCATTCTGGTGATGGATGAACCTACCGCCGCCCTCTCCTCGCGAGAAACGCAGCGCCTGTTTGAGCTGATTTTACGCCTGCGCGATGAAGGGATGGCAATCATCTATATCAGCCACCGCATGGCCGAAGTGTATGAACTCTCCGACCGGGTCAGCGTGCTGCGCGATGGCCAGTATGTCGGCAGCCTCACCCGCGACCACCTTAGCGCCCCCGAATTAGTGCGCATGATGGTTGGCCGCCCGCTCAGCGATCTGTTCAATAAAGAGCGCGATATCCCGCGCGGCCAGCCGCGCCTGTGGGTGCAGGATCTCAGCGACGGCGGCAAAGTGCATCCCAGCAGCCTGGTGGTGCACGCCGGGGAAATCGTTGGCCTCGCCGGGCTGGTCGGCGCCGGGCGTTCCGAGCTGGCGCAACTGATTTTCGGCGTCCGCAAAGCGACGGGCGGCGTCATTGAAATCGACGGCGAACCGGTGGTTATTCACTCGCCGCGCGAAGCGATTGACCTCGGGATCGGCTTTCTGACCGAAAACCGTAAAGAACAGGGGCTGTTTCTCGAACTGGCGGCGCAGGAGAACATCACCATGGCGACGCTTGAGCGCGACGCCAACTGGGGAATGCTCGACCGGAAGAAGGCGCAAGCCATCTCCGATGACGCCATCCAGCTGCTGAACATCCGCGTCCCGCATGCTCAGGTACGCGCCGGCGGGCTTTCCGGCGGCAATCAGCAAAAGCTGCTGATTTCACGCTGGGTGGCGATCGGCCCGCGCATTCTCATCCTGGATGAACCGACCCGCGGCGTTGACGTCGGCGCCAAAAGCGAGATTTACCGCATCATGAATCAGATGGCCCGCCAGGGCGTCGCCATTTTAATGATCTCCAGCGAATTGCCGGAAATCGTAGGCATGAGCGACCGGGTATACGTGATGCGCGAAGGCGCTATAGCCGGCGAGTTGCAGGTTGGCGAGATCAGTCAGGAAAGCATTATGACGCTGGCGACCGGCGTGAACGATTCTCACCTAAAGGCAGGACAAGCATGAGCATACCGAAAGAGACCTCCGCGCCGGCGGCGAAATCCGCCTCGGCAAAAAAAATGCTGATGGGCGACCTGATGCAAACCGTCGGCATCCTGCCGATTTTAATCCTGATCGTCGCGGTGTTCGGCTTCGTCGCGCCGAACTTCTTTACCGAAAGCAACCTGCTGAATATTACCCGCCAGTCCTCCATCAACATCGTGCTGGCGGCGGGGATGACCTTTATTATTCTTACCGGCGGTATCGATCTGTCGGTGGGGTCAATACTCGGCACCACCGCGGTTGCGGCGATGGTGGTATCGCTCATCCCGCCATTCGCGATGCTGTCGATTCCGGCGGCGCTGATGCTCGGCCTGCTGCTCGGGCTGTTCAACGGCGCGCTGGTGGCCTTCGCCGGACTACCGCCGTTTATTGTCACCCTTGGCACCTACACCGCGCTGCGCGGCGCCGCCTATCTGCTGGCCGACGGCACCACGGTGATTAACTCCGATATTAGTTTTGAATGGATCGGCAATAACTATCTCGGCCCGGTACCGTGGCTGGTGGTGATAGCGCTGGCGGTCGTGGCGGTGTGCTGGTTTATCCTGCGCCGCACCACCCTCGGTATTCATATTTACGCCGTTGGCGGCAACATGCAGGCGGCGCGGCTGACGGGGATTAAAGTCTGGCTGGTGCTGCTGTTCGTCTACGGCATGAGCGGGCTGCTTTCCGGGCTCGGCGGGGTGATGAGCGCCTCGCGGCTGTACAGCGCCAACGGCAACCTCGGCGTCGGCTATGAGCTGGACGCCATTGCCGCGGTGATCCTCGGCGGCACCAGTTTCGTCGGCGGTATAGGCACCATCACCGGTACGCTGGTGGGGGCGCTGATTATCGCCACCCTCAACAACGGCATGACGCTGATGGGCGTCTCCTACTTCTGGCAATTGGTGATCAAAGGGGCGGTGATCATCATAGCGGTGCTGATCGACAAATACCGTACCCGACACCATCAAAGTGCATAACAACAACATCTTACCTGCGAGGAAAAGCGAATGCGTTTAAAACCGATAGTGACCGCGCTGTGTGCCGGCGCGCTGCTGGCCGCCTCCCCTTTTGCGTCGGCCAAAGATCTACAAGCGATAGGCGTGACGGTGGGCGACCTCGCCAACCCGTTCTTCGTGCAAATCACCAAGGGGGCCGAGCTGGAAGCGCGCAAGCTGGCGGGGGATAAAGTGAAGGTCACGCTGGTGTCGAGCGGCTACGACCTGGGGCAGCAGGTAGCGCAGATCGATAACTTTATCGCCGCCAAAGTCGATATGATCATCCTCAACGCCGCTGATTCAAAAGGTATCGGCCCGGCGGTGAAGCGGGCGAAAGAGGCCGGGATCGTGGTGGTGGCGGTTGACGTCGCCGCCGAAGGCGCCGATGCCACCATCACCTCCGATAACACCCAGGCCGGCGCGATGGCCTGTAAATACATTAGCGATCGCCTGAACAACAAAGGCAACGTGGTGATTATCAACGGGCCGCCGGTTTCCGCGGTGCAGAACCGCGTTGAAGGCTGCGAAACCGAATTCAAAAAACATCCGGATATCAAAATCCTCTCTGCCAACCAGAACGCGAAAGGCAGCCGCGAAGGCGGGCTGGAGGTGATGACGTCGCTGCTGGCGGCGAATCCGAAGATTGACGGCGTGTTCGCGATTAACGATCCGACGGCGATTGGCGCCGATCTGGCGGCGAAACAGGCGCAACGTAATGAGTTCTTTATCGTGGGCGTCGACGGCAGCCCGGACGGCGAAGAGGCGCTGAAGCGTAAGAATTCGCTGTTCGTCGCCACGCCGGCGCAGGACCCGCAGGTCATGGCGGCGAAGGCGGTGGAAATCGGTTATGACATTCTGCAGGGCAAGCCCGCGCCAGCCGCGCCGGTGCTGATCCCGGTGAAGATGATCGATAAAAATAACGTCAGCAGCTACAAGGGCTGGACGGTGAAATAACGCGGCAAAGCGGCTGACGGGTCTCTTTTCGCCCTACGCCGCTTTGTCGTTATGGATAACGTCAGCGGCGAAAACGTAGCCCAGCCCGCGCAGGGTTTTAATCAAGGTGGGCTGATGCGGATTGACCTCAACTTTACGCCGCAGGCGCATGATCAGCACATCGATCGTGCGGTCGAATACTTCCATGCTCTCATTATGGGTCAGCGCCAGCAGCTGTTCACGGTTCAGAACCCGGCGGGCGTTTTGCGCCAGCGCCAGCAACAATCCATACTCCCCCTGGGTTAACGCCACGCTCTGCTGTTGGGGATTAAACAGCTCACAGCGGCGGGTATCCAGCCGCCAGCCGTTAAACAACAGCCCATGCTCCCCGCCCGGCACGAGGCTTTCCACGCCGATCGCCCCGCTGCGCCGCAGCACCGCCTTTACGCGCGCCACCACTACCCGTGCGTTAAACGGCTTGGCGATGTAATCGTCAGCGCCCATTTCCAGCCCGACCACCACATCCGATTCGCTTCCCAGCCCGGAAAGCATTATCACCGGTAGCTCAGGCCGCGTGCGCTGCAGCTGTTGTAACACCAGCAATCCATTGGTATCCGGCAAGATCATATCCAGCAGCACCAGCGCGATATCTGCGCGCCGGGCGACCGTCGCCAGCGCTTCGCCGCCGTTCTGGCAGGCCACCACCTCGAACGCGTGGGCGCCGAGCACGTCGCTCAGCAGCTCGCAAATCGCGACGTCATCATCAATCACTAAAATGACCGGTTTCATGGTTTACCTCTGCCTGGCGGGAATAGTGTCAGTCTGGTCGATTGTGCAAGCGGGCGACGACAAATCCATTTTTCGCTGCCGTTTTTATAATCGGCGTCACATCTCCTGGCTTTTCGTCACGTCAAAACTGACGATGACCTGTTTTTCGTCAGCATTTCGCCCAAAAAAGCCGCGTACTATCCGTCAATACCCACAATGAAAACATGGCATAGAAGATGCATAGTGACGGTCGATTGCGCGTCAGCGCTAATTGATTAACTGGAGCAAAACCGATGAAAAAAGTCGTCACGGTTTGCCCGTATTGCGCATCAGGTTGCAAAATCAACCTGGTGGTCGATAACGGCAAAATCGTCCGGGCTGAGGCGGCGCAGGGGAAAACCAATCAGGGAACCCTGTGTCTGAAAGGCTATTATGGCTGGGACTTCATTAACGAT
>OJTZ01000081.1_pt1 | contig 52242 bp, 50 predicted proteins | sample 1601481 | NCBI WGS metagenome assembly OJTZ01 (sample SAMN04436660, study PRJEB24849) | human gut metagenome | biome: human gut; feature: NICU; material: stool | host: Homo sapiens | place: USA: Saint Louis, MO | collected 2010-05-08
TTAGTCAGTTGAGGTTCACACGACAAAGTCCGGCAAACCTACCCCTTCGAATAGCCTATGCCAGCACATAGAAGATTTCGGGAAAAAAAACCTTCTCGTAACGTGGGGTCGCAAGATTATAGAGAAGTAGGGGCCAAAGATCGACCCCTTTATGTGATTTGCAGCAGGTTTTTCTCAATGTGAGAAGAAGGCTGGATTCAGGGCATGTGCGGTTGTTTCAGATACTCTTCGCTTTGCATTTCCTGCAGGCGCGATAAACAGCGCTGGAACTCAAACTTCAAGCGTTCGCCCTGATAGATCTCATACAGCGGCACCGCCGCGCTAACCACCAGTTTTACGTGACGTTCGTAGAATTCATCCACCAGCGCGATAAAGCGCCGCGCTTCGCTCTCAAGATGCGTCGTCATCACCGGCACATCGAACAACATCACGGTATGGAACAGGCGTGACAGCGCGATGTAATCATGCTGGCTGCGCGCATCCACGCACAGCGTGTCGAACGACGCCGCCAAAGTCTGGTTTTCCACGCCTAACGTCGGCAGCGGCCGGTGGTTAATTTCCAGCGTCGGCATCTGCTCGCGTTTGGCTCCCGCCAGCGCCAGCCAGAGTTTATCCATTTGCTGGCTGGTCTCGACATTGAGCGGCGACAGCCACAGATGCGCCTGGGTTAACGTGCGCAGGCGGTAATCAATCCCCGCATCGACGTTCATAATGTCGCAATGCTGTTTGATGGCTTCTATCGCCGGCAGGAAACGCGCGCGCTGCAGACCATTGCGGTAGAGCTCGTCCGGCGGGATGTTTGAGGTAGCAACCAGCGTAATCCCACGCGAGAACAGCGCTTTCATTAAGCCGCCGAGCAACATGGCATCGGTGATGTCGGAGACAAAAAACTCGTCAAAGCACAACACATCGGTTTGCGCTTTAAAGCGATCGGCAACGATCTCCAGCGGGTCGCTATGCCCCTGCAAGGTAGTTAACTCTTCGTGTACGCGCAGCATAAAGCGATGGAAATGCAGGCGCTGTTTACGCTCGCCCGGCAGGCTTTGATAAAACATATCCATCAGCCAGGTTTTGCCGCGCCCAACGCCGCCCCACATATACAGGCCGCGTACGGCGGTCGCTTCCGCCGCCGGTTCGCGTTTGCCGAGCAGTTTGCTGAATTTCGCCCGCAGCCCGCCGCCCGCAGGCGCTGCGGCGGCTGGTTTTTCCTGCAGTTCACGATAGATGGTATCGAGGCGGCTGACCGCTTCTTGTTGCACGTCGTCTGGTTGATGGCTGCCCTCTTTGAGAGCTAAAAGGTAACGCGATGTTGGGGACAGGCTTTGCATGATCTTATTGTTATTCCTTGAAAACCGTGGCGCCGTGGCCCACGATTGACGAAAAAAAGGCGGTTCTACAGTACGCGATGATACGCCAGGATTCCACTTCTGTGGAATTAGCGGTTATAGTGGCACTATCGGGCGCAGGCGGAGAGCCTAACAGCCACCCTACGGAACCACAAAACAACGGGAGATGTTCATGACCTGGGAATACGCGCTAATTGGATTAGTCGTCGGTATCATCATCGGTGCCGTCGCCATGCGTTTTGGTAACCGCAAATTGCGTCAGCAACAAGCGCTGCAGTTCGAACTGGAAAAGAATAAAGCAGAGCTTGAAGAGTATCGCGAAGAGCTGGTCAGCCATTTTGCGCGCAGCGCAGAACTGCTGGACAACATGGCGGATGACTACCGTCAGCTGTATCAGCACATGGCAAAAAGCTCCAGCAGCCTGCTGCCGGACGCGATGGCGGACGCCAATCCGTTCCGCAACCGCCTGGCGGAGTCCGAAGCCAGCAACGATCAGGCGCCGGTACAGATGCCGCGCGATTATTCTGAAGGCGCATCCGGCCTACTGCGCGGTGGCGCGAAACGCGACTGATCCCGCTGTCTGCGTAAAAATATTTACCGGGCGCGCCTTCCGCGCCCGTCTTCCCCCTGCATCCCAGCTACAATTTAAGCACGGACCGCATTGTTAGCCGGTCGAAAATTCAATAACATCAAATCATTCGGACGTTTTTTCCATACACCTCAGGTTACGAGAGCCAGCATCTAATGAAGAAACAGACTTTGCTGTTGAGTGCGTTAGCGTTAAGCATTGGATTATCGTTGTCGGTCCTGCCTCCGGCGGCGGCATCACTGCCGACCCAGGTTCCTGGCCAGGGCGCGCTACCAAGCCTCGCGCCGATGCTGGAAAAAGTATTGCCTGCGGTGGTCAGCGTGCAGGTAGAAGGCACCGCCTCGCCGGTGCAGAATATGCCGGAAGAGCTGAAAAAATACTTCGGCGACAACGCGCCGCAAGAGCAGGCGCAGCCGTTTGAAGGCCTCGGTTCAGGGGTGATTATCGACGCCGCCAAAGGCTACGTGCTGACCAACAACCACGTAATAAGCCAGGCGCAGAAAATCAGCATTCAGTTGAACGATGGCCGCGAGTTCGATGCCAAACTGGTCGGCAGCGACGAACAGAGCGATATTGCCCTGCTGCAGGTTTTAAAACCCAGCAATTTAACGCAAATCGCCATCGCGGATTCCGACAAGCTGCGCGTCGGCGATTTCGCCGTTGCCGTTGGCAACCCCTTCGGCCTCGGGCAAACCGCTACTTCCGGCATCATCTCCGCGCTGGGTCGTAGCGGCCTTAATCTCGAAGGGCTGGAAAACTTTATTCAGACCGATGCCTCAATTAACCGCGGCAACTCCGGCGGCGCGCTGCTGAATCTCAACGGCGAACTTATCGGCATCAATACCGCCATTCTGGCGCCGGGCGGCGGCAGCATCGGTATCGGCTTCGCCATCCCGAGCAACATGGCGAAGACCCTCGCCGATCAGCTTATTCAATACGGCGAAATCAAACGCGGCCTGCTGGGCATTAAAGGCATGGAAATGAGCGCGGATATCGCCAAAGCGATGAATATCAACGCTCAGCGTGGCGCCTTTGTAAGCGAAGTCCTGGCCAATTCAGGCTCCGCAAAAGCTGGGATTAAATCCGGTGATGTTATCGTCAGCATGAACGGCAAGCCGCTAAGCAGCTTCGCCGAGCTGCGCTCGCGTATCGCCACTACTGCCCCTGGCACAAAAGTAAAACTGGGGCTACTGCGCGACGGCAAACCGTTGGACGTCGAGGTCACGCTGGATAAGAGCACCTCCTCCACCGCCAGCGCCGAGCTGATTATCCCGGCCCTGCAGGGAGCGGCGCTAAGCGATGGTCAGTTAAAAGACGGCACTAAGGGCGTGAGCATCGACAACGTCGATAAAGGCAGCGCGGCGGCTCAGGTTGGCCTGCATAAAGACGATCTCATTATCGGCCTCAACCGCCAGCGTGTGCGTTCCATCGCCGAGCTACGTAAAGTGCTGGAAACCAAACCGGCCGTCATCGCGCTGAATGTGCTGCGCGGTAACGAAAGCATTTATCTGCTGCTACGCTGACGGCTGCATCCGGACATCGCGCGTCGTGCGATGTCCGGATAAGTCATGCTATGCTGCGCCTGCCCATTAATTAACGATATTCGCATCATGCCAGGAAAGCTTTTACGTTCAGTCCTTATCGGTTTAATCGTCGGCGGCATCCTGCTGGCGGCGATGCCTTCGCTGCGCCAGTGGCAGCTCTCGTCGGCGACGCCGAGCGATACCGCTGACGAATCGCCCGCCAGCTATAATGCTGCGGTAAGACGCGCCGCGCCGGCGGTGGTCAACGTCTATAACCGCGCGCTGAACAGCACCAGCCATAACCAACTGACGCTCGGCTCCGGCGTTATCATGGACCAACGCGGATATATCCTCACCAACAAGCACGTCATCAACGATGCCGATCAGATAATCATCGCCTTGCAGGATGGACGGGTATTTGAAGCCCTGTTGGTCGGTTCCGATACCCTGACTGACCTGGCGGTGCTCAAAATAAACGCCAGCGGCGGCCTGCCAGTTATCCCGATTAACCCGAAACGCGTTCCACATATCGGCGATGTGGTACTGGCGATAGGCAACCCGTATAACCTTGGGCAAACCATCACCCAGGGCATCATCAGCGCGACCGGCCGTATCGGCCTGAACCCTACCGGGCGGCAGAATTTCCTGCAAACCGATGCTTCTATCAACCACGGTAACTCCGGCGGCGCGCTGGTTAACTCGCTGGGTGAACTGATGGGTATTAACACCCTGTCGTTTGATAAGAGCAATGACGGCGAAACGCCGGAAGGGATCGGCTTTGCCATCCCGTTCCAGCTGGCGACCAAAATCATGGATAAACTGATCCGCGACGGCCGGGTGATCCGCGGTTACATCGGGATCAGCGGCCGCGAGATCGCGCCGATGCATGCGCAGAGCGGCGGCATGGATCAGATCCAGGGGATCGTCGTTAATGACGTCGCACCTGACGGCCCAGCGGCGCAGGCCGGGATCCGCGCCAATGATGTGATCATCTCGGTGAACGATAAACCAGCGGTTTCGGCGCTGGAAACCATGGACCAGGTCGCAGAAATTCGCCCGGGTTCAGAAATCCCGGTGGTCATCATGCGTGATGATAAGAAAATCACCCTGCACGTGGCGGTACAGGAATATCCGGCGACAAATTAACGATTAGCGCTCCGTTATCGGAGCGCTATTAATCAACAAACAGCGGTCCGGCCGGGAATCTGGCCAGAAACCCGGTCACCGCCAGTAACGACCGCAACGATGGCCAGCGGACCTGCCGCTCCCGCAGTTCATCATCCAGCGTCAGTAACGCGAACTCCCCTCTCTCGCCGAGAACCCCGCCCTGCCACAGCAGCCGTTGCGCCTGCTGCCGCGCCCATGGCGATTCACTCTTCCAGGCCAGCAAATGCAGCAGCGAACCCAGCAACGCCGCTACCGTTTCAGCCTTCCCGGTCTGCGCATGCTATACACCGGCGTCATAACAACAGACAAAGAAATCATGGCTGCCACGGACGACTGGCGGATGCGCCAGCAGATTCAAAGCCGGGTGCAGTTGTTCAAGCTCTTCCAGCGACGCCAGAGTGTCATCAATGACTTCCTCTTTTGCCGATGACCTGCTGCCAGGACGTAATGCTACCGTTTCATTCATCAAAGCCTCCTCAGGGAAAATTCCCGGTTCGCGCGGCGCCCAGCCGGGCTACGGGATCACCGGTAGCCCGGATAAGGCGCAAGCCGCTATCCGGGAACCTCTCCCCGGTGGCGCTGCGCTTACCGGGGCTACAAACCGGAGCGGACTGGTAGCCCGGATAAGGCGCCAGTCGCCATCCGGGAAGGATACCGGTTTACATCGCCAGCACGTACTTGAGCATCACCCCGGCGGCGATCGCCGAGCCGATCACCCCAGCCACGTTCGGGCCCATCGCGTGCATCAGCAGGAAGTTCTGCCCGTCCGCTTCCAGACCCACCTTATTGGACACGCGCGCCGCCATCGGCAACGCCGATACCCCGGCGGAACCAATCAGCGGGTTGATCTTGTGTTTACTGATTTAGCCGCCAGGCGGCGCATTCGGCAGGGATATGAGGCGATAAAAAAGCCGGAACGACGGTTCCGGCTTTTCTGCTAAGTAGACATTACTTATTCACGAAATCTTCGCCGAGGGCGATATCTTTCTTCAGCGTATCCAGCATGCCTTCCAGCGCCTGCTGTTCAAAAGCGCTGAGTTTACCGATGGACTGGCGCTCTTCCACGCCATTTTTGCCCAGCAGCAGCGGCTGCGAGAAGAAACGGGCATACTGGCCGTCACCTTCGACATAGGCACATTCAACCACGCCTTTTTCACCCTGCATTGCACGCACCAGTGAGAGCCCGAAACGCGCAGCGGCCTGGCCCATCGACAGCGTCGCCGATCCGCCGCCCGCTTTCGCTTCCACGACTTCCGTCCCGGCGTTTTGAATACGTTTGGTGAGATCCGCGACTTCCTGCTCACTAAAGCTGACGCCAGGGATCTGCGACAGTAAAGGCAGAATAGTGACGCCAGAGTGGCCGCCAATGACCGGAACTTCAACCTCTGTTGCCGACTTGCCTTTCAGCTCGGCGACAAAAGTATTAGAACGAATGATATCGAGGGTGGTAACGCCAAACAGTTTGTTTTTATCGTACACACCGGCTTTTTTCAGCACTTCGGCGGCGATAGCGACGGTGGTATTTACCGGGTTGGTGATAATACCGATGCAGGCCTGCGGACAGGTTTTTGCGATCTGCTGCACCAGGTTTTTAACGATACCGGCATTAACATTAAATAAGTCGGAACGATCCATGCCGGGCTTACGCGCGACGCCGGCGGAAATCAGCACCACATCAGCGCCTTCCAGCGCCGGGGTGGCATCTTCACCGGAGAAACCTTTGATTTTTACATCTGTGGGAATATGACTTAGATCTACCGCCACGCCCGGCGTAACCGGAGCGATGTCGTACAACGAGAGCTCTGAACCTGAAGGCAGTTGGGTCTTAAGTAGTAGGGCAAGCGCCTGGCCGATTCCACCAGCGGCGCCGAGGACTGCAACTTTCATCCTAAACTCCTTATTATGGTTAATATAGTCTTTCGTTATTCCGTCGCCTGGACCTTAATTCACAAGATGAACAATTACAATAATTATGGCTGAAGAATGCGGGGTACGCGCAATGATGCAGCAAATTCGCATTTTTCTTCCTGAGACTGGCCATCCAGCAAAGCCGTAGTACCGGATCGACTATTGGTTACAATACACCCAGCTCACTCGGCAAAACAATATCAATTTCATAACATTTATTTCACTTTTACAGCAATTTACCCGCTGTGATGCAGGCATGTTCCTCATCAGGGTTATTTGCTAAAATATGCGCCTTTCATAACATTATTTACGCTATTCCTTTGCGGATTATTTGCATAAAAATGCACTTGTATGCATAATGATGTTGTTTTTACCACCATAATCTGGGTGACTTATGCGTAGTTCGGCAAAACAAGAAGAACTGGTTAAAGCGTTTAAATCGCTGCTTAAAGAAGAAAAATTCAGCTCGCAAGGCGAAATCGTTCAGGCGCTGCAGGAAGAAGGTTTCGAGAACATCAACCAATCGAAAGTTTCCCGCATGCTGACAAAGTTTGGCGCCGTTCGCACGCGTAACGCCAAAATGGAAATGGTCTACTGTTTGCCTGCCGAACTCGGCGTGCCGACGACCTCCAGCCCGCTGAAAAATCTGGTGCTGGACATCGATTATAACGATGCGGTGGTGGTGATTCACACCAGCCCCGGCGCGGCGCAGCTAATCGCACGCCTGCTGGATTCCTTAGGCAAAGCCGAAGGTATTCTGGGTAGTATCGCGGGTGATGACACTATCTTTACCACCCCTGCCCGCGGTTTTTCCGTTAAAGATCTCTACGACGCGATTCTGGTCCTGTTCGAACAGGAACTCTAAGCGCTCCCCCTCTGGTTCCTGCCAGAGGGTTCTTCCCCGCAAAATGCTATCCCCCAAACCTTCAAATAAAGCAGCATTTTTTTAACATTTAGTGTGGTTTTCCACCTCTATACATTCCTTTACCGAATGATAACGGCTAAAGCGCACAAAAGATCAAAGCGCAATATCTATTTGATTTAAATATAAATAATCATGATATTCACCCCATGAATGACATTTCTAATTCTTATACGTTATAAAAACGACATTTCTTGGAAATTATTTACACTGAAAACAATTAGCATGGTATTAATATTTTTGGTGATTAGTGTATACTTGATTTTGTGATGAGGGTCACGAAACAAAGCCCCCTAATAATAAAATTCGACGAGGTGAACATCATGAAAATCAAAACCACTGTAGCCGCACTCAGCATGCTATCCGTACTGTCCTTTGGCGCTTTCGCCGCTGATTCAATCAACAGCACTCAAGCGGAAAGCCGCCAGTCACTGGGCACCGTATCTATCGGCGCGGTAGGTTCTTCCCCGATGGATATGCATGAAATGCTGAACAAAAAAGCACAAGAAGAAGGTGCTTCTTCTTATCGCATTATCGAAGCTCGCACCGGCGACCATTGGCACGCCACTGCTGAACTTTATAAATAAGCTTTAACGATTGTCGGTCATTAACTGAAACAGTATCTCTTCAGCGGCCTGGGTTCATACGAAATCTCCCGCCGCTGCACATAAGGTTGGAGTCAAGATTATGAAAAGCGCAATTATCATCGCATCCCTGGGTCTGGCATCTGTTCTCTCTTTCGGCGCAAGCGCAGCCGTACAGCAAGTGAATGCCGATCAAGCACAAAACCTGCAACCAATGGGCACTATCTCTGTATCGCAAGTAGGTAGCGCGCCAATGGATATGCGCCAGGAACTCGCGGCTAAAGCCGAGAAAGAAGGTGCCAGCAGCTACCGCATTATTGAAGCTCGTACCGGCGACAGCTGGCACGCGACTGCTGAGTTGTACAAATAAACCCTCGTCGTCTTATCCGACGACTTGCCCCCGCCTGCCGGGGGCTTTTTTATGCCCAACGGGCATTGAAACGTAGTTGTCCTTCCAGCTCCTCTTCCGCTTCATCGAACAGCAAAATTAACGCGCCAAAGCGACGACGCTGTTTTTCATCCAGATGGACAAATTCAATCTCCAGCGGGAACGGTAAGCGCCCTCCCGTCACCGCGCTCCACAGCGCGTCAAGGTTATCCACCTGCTTATCCGGTAGCGCGAAGGCGCGGGAAAACTCACGATAGAAATCCTGTTGCTCAGCTATTTCATCAAAATCAAAGGTATAAATAGTCATTGCCCGCCGCCCCTTCCGCTCTGTCCCTCTACACCAAATAAGTATAGCGATAAAAAAACCGACGCCGGGGCGTCGGTTCGCAGGTTAGCTATTGGTGAGCACGTGCTGATATTTTTTCAGCATATCCACCAGCCGTCGCACCGGTTCAGTGACCTGGGGCGAAGCCTGCCAGTGAAGGAGTTTTTCCTGATAAACATCAAGCTCTTCCAGCAGACGGGTAAAGTAACGGCGGCGCTTATCGTCGCTGCCGGCGGAGATAACGTGATCGGCGGTTCGCCGCAGCTGGCGGTGGAAGGCCGACAGATCCTCGTTTACCGGTACCGGGGCATCGCGTAGACGCTGGTGCGCGATAATCAGCGTCAACGCTAACCGAAAGCGGGCGATATCGCCGGGAAACTTGTTCAGCAGTAAAAACAGCTGTTGATACAGCGCCGGCAAATGGTTCTCTTTTCGCCTTGCGCTGTTAGTAGTGAGCGAAGAGACCGCCGCCGAGACGAACTGGTTCAATAACACCCGTCCGGTGCGTGCCTGAGAGTTATCACGCACTAACAGAATCACCATCAGCGCGAGGAAACAGCCGACAATCTGCCCCAGGGCGCTATCGAGGAACTGGCTAAACTGGAACTGCATCGGGTTATCCAGCACCAAAATGTTGATGGTGCTCGCTAAAGCCCCCAGCGATCCCAACCGCCGCTTTTGTACCTCAATGCCGATAAAGAACGCCATCGCGGCAAGGCTGATACACAATAGCAGCATGCTCTGTTGCGTCGCAGGCATGACGACAAGGAAAAACAGCGCGCCGAGCGGTAAAGCGGCAAGGGTGCCATAGAGGAAGTCTAAGGCCACCATCCGCGGGTTAGGCAGACGCATCGCCAGCGCGGTCACCACGGCAATCATGACCATCGCCCCGCTACCGGATGTCCAGCCGGTCCATAGCCAGAACAGGGTGCCGAGAATACAGGAAATGGAGGTTCGCCAGAAGTTAACCATCGCGTGGTGACGTTCGGCGGACTCAACCTTCACCACCGTCTCGCCGCGTAGAACTTCATCTTCAATACGGCTGATTTTGGTGTTGCCAACCACGCCGCGCTTGAGCAGTAGGTAACGCGTCGCCGCGCCGACCCAGCTATAAATAGTGACCGGCGTATTGTGTTCACCTTTCCATGTCAGGAAGCGGCGCATACGCTTAAGCTGTTGATGCACATCCTGTACCGTTTCCACTGGCTCAGCGAACAGCTCGCGGTAGTCGTCAGTCACCATCTCCGGGCGTGAGTTCTGGATCAGATAGGTTTCGCAGGCCTGAGTAATCAGCGTCAGCGATAGCGTGTTGATCGCCTTTAGCCGCTGGTTGACCTTCGACCAGCGCGAAGATTCCATGATCAGATTGCCGCGCATTCCTTCCAGCGCGGCAGTACGGCGCACCAGCGCTCCCCAGGCTTTGTCCACCACCTCGCTATCGCCATGGGCGACACAAAGCTGCATCAGGCGATACTGATCCAATAGCAGGTTATCCAGTTCGAGGTCGATCTCTTTTTTGATGGAGCGCGGGGAAAATAGCAGATCAGCAACGATGGCGCTGACGATCCCGATGACGATTTCGCTACAGCGCTCAACCGCAAACTGCGGCGCCAGCATCGGGTCGGTATGAATGGTGATGATGATAATCAGCGCCGTATAACCCGCCAGCCCCCAGGCGTAGGAGTTTTCCACCTTCACCAGCGAGGAGATCCAGGTGCAGAAACCGGCCCAGAGACAGCAGACCAGCATCATCAACAGCGGCGCGCGGATCATGAGGATAATGATCGCCAGCGCGGCAATACAGCCGATAAACGTCCCGGCAATACGCAACATTCCACGGTAACGAATCGCCCCGGAATAGGGTTCACCGCCGGCGGCAAATGCCGGACCGGCGGTCACGATAGCCGCGGTCAGTACGGCCCAGCGCGGCGTCTCAAGCTGAAAATGAAAGCCGACAAACAGCGCCAGCACCACCGCGCATGCAAGCTTAATGGCAAAGCGGAGATGCCGGGGAGCAATGGTATAGGTCCCCATGGCGATTAACCAAACTCACGTAAGCGCATGGCGACTTTCTGGAAGAAGTTGGCCTGGCTAGCGTCGCGATCTTCTTTACCGGTAATGACGACGGTTGCGGTGGTGCCCGACGGCCAGAGGTTGCCCTGCTGCTGGTCAAGACGAATACGTACCGGCACGCGCTGCGCCAGACGCACCCACTCAAGGTTGGAGTCAACAGAGGCCATCCCTTTTGTATCGCTGCTGCTGCTGGCGTTAGTCACGCCCGCGGCAACGCTGTCAACGGTACCTTTTATCACCTTACTACTGCCGAGCGGAGTGATTTCGGCGCGATAGCCCGGACGCACGCCTTCCAGCTTAGTCTCTTCCAGGTATGCCATCACGTAGAAGGTATTTTGTTTCACCAAAGCGACCGCGGTCGAACCGCGGGTGATGAATTCGCCGGCGTAGACGTTCAGGTTGGTCACCCAGCCGTCGGCCGGCGCACGAATCACCGTGCGTTCGAGATCCAGTTTGGCTAAATCGCGGCTGGCCACCGCTTTTGCCAGCTGATGCTCTACGGTTTGCAGCACGTTGTTGGCCTGGTCAATCTCTTCGCGCGACATCGCCTGCACGCCGAGCTTGTTACGGCGCCCGGCTTCAACGCGTTTTTCCTGAGCCAGCGTCTGGTAATAGGAGACATCGGCTTGCGCCTCCGCTAGCGCTTTTTGGTAACGAGGTTGGTCAATAACGAACAATACCTGGTCTTTCTTAACCAGTTGGTTATCCTTGACATTCACCTGTGAAATGAGCCCAGACACATCCGGGGCGATGGCGACGATATCAGCGCTAAAGCGCGCATCGCGCGTCCACGGCGACGCGGTGTAGTACACCCATGCGCGAAAAATAGCGATAAACGCCAGAATAACCAGTATCACAGTGATGGCAGTACGCAGGATATTTCTTGTTAGTGTTTTCACATCGACCTCAAACGAACAAGCGCGATATCAGATAAAACAGACAGCAATACAGCGCAGTATTAAACAGTGCAGGGTGCCAGACAAAATCATAAATACCGGTCGGAACCAGCAAACGGTGCACCAGCCAGAAGATGGCTAGCGACAATAGCAGCTCAAAGAAGATCGGCGGAAACGATAAGCCGAAAATCACTATGACAGGAAACAGACTCATGATGACCTTGATAAGAAGCGTACAGGTGGTAGCGTGATGCGTTTATTATGTAGCTAACTATATATTAACGTAACAATTGCAGCCTTATCTATAATATGTGATCTAAATCACTTTTAAGCCAGAGTGAATAATGGAACGACTAAAACGCATGTCGGTGTTCGCCAAAGTGGTTGAGCTGGGCTCTTTCACCGCCGCCGCACGCCAGCTCCAGATGAGCGTTTCATCTATCAGCCAGACCGTTGCTAAACTGGAAGACGAGCTACAGGTAAAGCTGCTCAACCGCAGCACCCGCAGCCTGGGCTTAACAGAAGCGGGTAAAATTTATTACCAGGGCTGCCGAAGAATGCTCTTTGAAGCGCAGGACGTCCATGAACAGCTGTATGCCTTCAACAATACTCCCATCGGCACGCTGCGCATCGGTAGCTCTTCAACTATGGCACAGAATGTGCTGGCGCGCATAACCGCCGACATGCTCAAAGAATATCCGGGTTTATCGATTAATCTGGTGACCGGCATCCCTGCGCCAGACCTGATTGCCGACGGCCTCGACGTGGTGATACGCGTCGGCGCATTGCAGGATTCCAGCCTCTTCTCACGGCGGCTGGGCTCGATGCCGATGGTGCTCTGCGCGGCGAAAAGCTATCTTCAGCACGCGGGATGCCCGGAAAAACCGGCGGATCTCGCCAGCCACTCGTGGCTGGAATATAGCGTACGGCCAGATAATGAGTTCGAAATTATCGCCCCGGAGGGGATCTCAACACGCCTGATCCCACAAGGGCGTTTCGTCACTAACGATCCGATGACGCTGATCCGCTGGCTGACTGCCGGCGTTGGCGTGGCCTACGTTCCACTGATGTGGGCGATCGACGAGATCAATCGCGGTGAACTGGAGATCCTGCTGCCGAGCTATCAATCGGATCCGCGGCCGGTCTATGCGCTGTATACCGAAAAAGACAAACTGCCGCTGAAGGTGCAGGTATGTATTAACTATCTGACGGATTATTTTGTCGAGGTGGCGAAGATCTATCAGGGAATGCACGGGCGCGGGATGACCCGTTAATTGACATCCCGGCAGCGGCTTCGCGCCGCCGGGACCAGCCGTTATCAGGCGGTGCCGCCAACGGTAAGGTTGTCGACTTTCAGCGTCGGCTGGCCGACGCCGACCGGCACGCTCTGCCCTTCTTTACCGCACACGCCAACGCCGCTATCCAGCTTCAGGTCGTTACCGACCATAGAAATCTGCTGCATCGCTTCGATACCGGAACCGATTAGCGTCGCGCCCTTGACTGCCTTGGTCACTTTGCCTTTTTCAATCAGATAAGCTTCCGAGGTCGAGAAGACAAATTTACCGGAGGTAATATCCACCTGGCCGCCGCCAAAGTTCGGCGCATAGATACCGTAATCGACCGATTCGATAATCTCCTGCGGCGTCGACTTACCGGCCAGCATATAGGTGTTGGTCATCCGCGGCATCGGCAGATGCGCATAGGATTCACGGCGACCATTACCGGTCGGCGCAACGCCCATCAGACGCGCGTTGAGCTTATCCTGCATATAACCTTTCAGGACGCCGTTTTCGATAAGCACATTGTATTGACCCGGCGTACCTTCGTCATCAATCGCGACCGAACCACGGCGATCGGCCATGGTGCCGTCATCCACGACGGTGCACAGTTCAGAGGCGACTAATTCGCCCATGTGACCGCTGAAGACCGAGGTGCCGCGACGGTTAAAGTCACCTTCCAGGCCGTGGCCGACGGCTTCATGCAGCAGCACGCCTGGCCAGCCCGCGCCAAGAACCACCGGCAGCATTCCGGCTGGCGCGGCAACCGCGGACAGATTGACCAATGCCATACGTACCGCTTCACGCGCCCAGACATCCGCCCGTACGTCGCCATCCAGCGGTGCAAGGAAATAATCATAGCCAAATCGCCCGCCGCCACCGCTGGCGCCGCGCTCGCGTTTGCCGTCTTCCTCCACCAGCACGCTCACGGAGAGGCGAACCAGCGGACGGACATCAGCGGCCAGCGTCCCGTCCGTTGCCGCCACCAGGATAAGCTCGTAGACGCCGCTCAGGCTGGCGGAAACTTCCTGCACGCGCTTATCGGCAGCACGGGCCACCTTATCAACGCGGCGCAGGATATCCAGTTTCTCTTCGCGGCTCATGCTCTGCAGCGGATCGACGCTGGTATAGAGAGAGCTGTATTCCACCGCGCCGAGCGTCTGCACTTTGCCGTCGCCGTGGTCGCGGACGATAGTACGCGCCGCCTGGGCACTCTGTTCAAGCGCCAGTTTGCTGATTTGGTCCGCATAGGCAAAACCGGTTTTCTCGCCGCTTACCGCCCGGACGCCTACGCCCTGGTCAATATTGTACGACCCATCTTTAATGATGCTGTCTTCCAGAACCCAGGATTCGTGATAGCTCGACTGAAAATAAAGATCGCCGTAATCGAGACGGCGCTCAGCCAGTTGGCCAAGAATGGCAAACAGGTCCTGATGGTTCAGGCCATTTGCCGACAGTAATTGTTCACTTACCAGGTTCAAACTCATCGTTACGCTACTCGTTTGTTGCCGCCTGACACAGGGGAATGCCATGCGGCGAAAAAGATGACGGGGAGAAAATGCCCTCTATTGAGAGTGCGATAATTCCCCGTACTCGTCAAATCATTGCTTTTTGTTGCTGCGCGCCTGGCGCAGCACTTCATTGATTTCTGGCTGATCGATTGGACCCGTAATGCGATAGCGCAGAATCGACACTTTGTTCCACAGCGGCCCAAGCACCTTGCTGGCGGCAAACACCGCCGCGCCGACGATCGGGTTGACGGCGAATGCCGCCGCTACGCCGACGGTGGCCGATATTTCCGGCGCCACCACCGCTTGTAAATCTAAACGACGACGCACCAGATCGACCGAACCTTTCATCGCGATGTCGGCTTCGAGCCCATCCACCAGCGTATCATCCGTATTCAGCACGCCGTCTTTAATCCACGCCGTACTGCGAATCGAATCAAACCAGAACCCTTCCTGGAAGGTGTCGCTGAAATCGAAGCGTAGCTTACGCAGCAGCGCGTCAACGCTCAATAGCCTTAACAACTGACCGGCATGACCGGTGCTCAGGTCAGTAAACTCGCCTTTGCCGAGGCGGCTTTTGAGGATCCCGTTCAGCGAAGCGACATCAGGCTGCCATGGCGGCGCGCGCCAGTGCAGATCGTAATCGACATCAAACGACGACCCTTTCACCGGCGTCGAGACACCGAAGAAGTTGACGAAGTCGTCCGTTTTATTGCCATGAAGCTTGCCTTTCAGCGAGGTACGTACGCCGCCCGGCGCATTTACCCAGACGCCATCGGTAGTGAGTCGGCCAAAGCCGGTATCCACCAGGCCATTACTGAGGGTGAGCGTATCGCCCTTGATATCGAAGTCACCGTCGATTCGTCCATATTTTTGCCCCCACAGCCAGCACTCTTTACAGCGCAGCTGTAAATCCGGCCAGCCGCGGAAATCCAGACGGGTATCAGCCAGCGGGCCGCTCTCTTTTTTCGCCGTGCCGCTGTTATCGCTGGAAGGGTTGTAATAGAGGTAGCGAATAGCTGCCAGCCAGGGGGCATTCTTATGCATCGTCAACGTGGCGTTGATTTCACGCCCCTGCGCCTCCACCTTCGAGCCGCTACCGTCAGGCTGAGAGACCAGACTGACGTTATTCCAGTTCTGCCCGGCGAAGGCCAGCGACGGCGTACGAAGCGTCACGCGCTCCGGGAAGGCCATATTACTGCTCACTTCGTTGACGGCGCCCTGCTGGAACAACGCCAGCCATTGCGCGCCATCCATCGCCGGCATGTTGAGCTCGACGCCTGATGCTTCAGGCAGCGACGGAATCGCTTTGCTGTCGGAGGTCAGAATCGCCCGATCGAGCGTCAGCTTGTTATTCAGTAACCAGCGGCTATTGACGTGGTTCTTGCTGCCGATGTTGCCGGTCAAATCGAAGCTGCTTAAGCCGCCGGTCACGTTGATTTTCACTGGCAGCGGCTCACCCGCCGATTTATTCACCGGCGCAGGTAAGTGACTACTCACATTTTTCAGATCGCCGTTGATATCGACTTTGTAGCTCGCGCTACCACGATACGGTAACTCAATGGCCACTTTGCCATCCCAGGGGACGCTGCCGCTGAGTTCGTCATTGACCGCTTTCGGCAGCAGGCCGGTACGCGTCGGCTGCCAGTTAGCGTTCATGCCGACGTCAACGAGGAAGGCTTTCGCCCCTTCAGTGGTGGTGAAATTGAGGTTCAACGGTTGATTAAACCAGGTCGCGCTTAGCGGCCCGCTTTTTAAATCTCCGTTTTCAAAGCTGAACTGACCATTGAGATTCTTCAGCGTCGCGTCAATCGGCTTGATAAACAGATCGTTATTTTTCAGCCGCACATCGCCTTTGGCGGTGGTCATCTCGCCATCAAGCGGGATAGCAAGATGTAAGCGAGCGCTCACATTACCATCAAGCTGCAGTTCATCCAGCGCCGAGCCGAGCGTATCCTTCAGCGGGGTCTGTTTGAAATAAGGGCCGACCTCTTTACCAGGGCCGTTAACATCGGCATCGATAAACAGTTTTTCATGGGAATAGTCGGGGATCACCGCGTCAAGGTTGCTGGCAGTAACATTGCCCAGCATCGCTTTATCCGCCTTCATCCACAGGCCGTTATTGACGAAGTTAAGGTTGATATCCAGTCCGGTCAGCGCCGGCCAGTCCGGCTGGAAGGCGAAAGTCGCGTTCTTCAGCGGTACCGAGACCTGGAATTGGCCTTCGTTATGCTCATAGGGGAACTGATGTGGGTTGCCGCCGTAAACCAGGGTGGCGTTGCTGGCCTGCCCGCCCTTAATTGCGCCGCTCAGGTAATCCACCAGCGCTTTGCCCATCAGATTTTCCGGGAAATAGCGCCACGCCTGGCCGCCATCATTGGTACTGATACCCGCCAGGATGCCTAACCACGGCTCATCGCCTGCTGGCTGCAGATAGCGGAAGCCGCCGCGCGCGCGAACGCCGGTCGCCTGCACGTCGATATCGCGGCCATCCAGCATAAAGCCCTTGCTGTTCTTCTCCCAGCTTAGAGTCGCATCGCCCTGGGCTATCTCCAGCGGTGCGCGAAAGACCGTTTCATAAGGCATTTTTGCCTGGGTCATATGCGCGCGCAGTTCGCCGTTTTCCACGCTGCCGCTCAGGCTGCCGGAGAAGTGCTCGGCTCCCGGCAACAGCTTCCACTGCTTCCACGCCAGATCGCTCCAGTCGGCCTGGAAACGGGTCTTTTCCGTTGCCTGCAGCGGGATATCCAATGCCAAAAGGTTGATTTTGCCGCTCGGCTGGGTGGTTCGCCACACTTCGCCAAAGCTCGGCGCCAGCTTATCGGCCATCGGTTGCAGACCAGTTAGCCCGCCAAGCTCGAGATTGCTGGCGCGGATGCGTAGCTCATCGCTGCGCTGATTGTTATTGCCACCCACTTCCTGCGCCGGAATCCACGCCATCGCCAGCTCGCCGCGCGGCCAGGCTTTGCCGTCTATCGAGATCCGCGTATCGGGGATGTGAAATGCCCAGCTTTGATTTTCACGCGTGATATGCCCCGTCAGGTTATCCACCGACAGCTGATGCAGATGCTTATCGCCCTGCCAGCTGGCGCCGCCTTTTTTCAGCCACACATCGCCGCTGGCGACATCGCCTTTATCGATGGTCATCCAGCCTTCGAGACTAAAGCGCGCGCTCTGCAGGGCGATGTTGTCCTGCATCCAGCGCCCGAGCCAGGGTTTAACGTCGATGTCGTCAGCCTGTAACCAGAGGCGCCCCTTGTTGAGCAGGCCGTTCTCATCACGTAAATCCATCCGCACCTGCATGACGCCGTGCTGGCCGGTGAGGCTCGAAAGGCTCAGCTGCCCCTCGGCGCGGTGGCGATTTTTACCGTTAAGCCAGGTCAGCTGTGGGATCGCCAGTTCAGCACGCTGACCGGAAATCGTCAGGAAGCTCAAATGGCTATCACGGAGAATAAAGTGGTCAAACTGGCGCAGGAACAGATCGCTGATGCGGTCGGTCTTCAGACTTGCGCCGTCGTCGTTAGTCTGGATGGGCGTATTGGTATGAATTTGCAGCTGCCAGAAGGTCAGGTCGCGGAACTGCCAGCGCATATGTAAAAGGCTTTGCCAGACGTCGAGGGCAAGGGTAACCCGTTTGATCGTCATTTCGCCACCGTCTTTCAAGGTGGCTTTAATATCGCGAACGTCCAGCGTCGGGCCGAAGTTTTCCCAGTTGGCGTTGATCTGCGAGGCATCAACCGCGACCCCGGATACCGCGGTAATTTTCTCCAGCAGTTGGGGACGCCAGTTATTTAGCTGCGGCAATGCCAGACGCAGGCCACTCACCAGTAGCGCAACAATCACCACCACGGTTGCCACGGTGAGCAGTAATATCCCGGGCCATCGCCTCAACGCATCTCTCCTTGTCAGCCTGTTACGCTTTATCCTTCAGCCCGCCTGTTTACCGCCCCCGACGCCATCGGGAGCGGTAAACAGGCGGGCTGAATGATTACATCATTACCACATCGAACTGCTCTTGATTATAGAGCGGCTCAATTTGCACTTTGACCTGCTTGCCGACAAAGATTTCGACTTCCGCCAGCGCGTGGGACTCTTCCCCTTTCAGAGCTTCCGCGACGGCAGGTGAAGCATAGACCAGGAAGCGGTCTGAGTCATACGCATGATGCACACGAACTATTTCGCGCATGATCTCATAGCAGACCGTTTCGACCGACTTTACCGTGCCGCGCCCATGACAGGTAGGACACTCGTTACACAGCACATGTTCCACGCTTTCGCGGGTGCGTTTACGGGTCATCTCGACCAGCCCCAGCTGCGAGAAGCCGTTAATGCTGGTTTTCACCCGGTCTTTACTCAGCGCCTGCTCCAGGGAATGCAGTACCCGACGACGATGATCTTCATTATTCATATCGATAAAATCAATGATGATAATGCCGCCCAGGTTACGCAGACGCAGCTGGCGCGCGATAGCCTGCGTGGCTTCAATATTGGTATTGAAGATGGTGTCGTCGAGATTACGGTGGCCAACAAACGCCCCGGTATTGATATCGATGGTGGTCATCGCTTCGGTCTGATCGATGATCAGATAGCCGCCTGACTTCAGCTCGACTTTACGCTCCAGCGCGCGCTGGATTTCGTTCTCAACGTCAAAGAGATCGAAAATCGGCTGGCGGCCGCTGTAATGTTCCAGCTTGCTGGTCATTTCCGGAATGTATTCCGCGGTGAACTCCAGCAGCGCCTCGTAGGTCAGGCGCGAATCCACGCGAATGCGGTCAAGCTGAGCGTCGGCGAAATCGCGCAGCACGCGCTGGGCCAGCGCCAGCTCGCCGTACATCTGATAGCGGGTCTGGTTGCGCTTTTTGCGCTCCATGACTTTGGTCCAGACGCGCTTAAGGTAGGCCGCATCCGCCGCCATCTCTTGCTCATGTACGCCTTCCGCCGCGGTGCGGATAATAAACCCGCCCTGCTCGTCGCAATATTCGGTAACCACGCTTTTCAGACGTTCGCGCTCGGCCTCGCTTTCAATACGCTGCGATACGCCGACGTGCGAAGCGCCCGGCATAAAGACCAGATAGCGGGAAGGTATGGTAATGTCGGTGGTCAGACGCGCGCCTTTGGTACCCAGCGGGTCTTTCACCACCTGCACCATCAGGTCCTGGCCCTGACGCACCAGCTCGGAAATATCGCGAACGGTAAACTGCTTCTGCTCTTCACCCGCCACGCACTCGGTGTGCGGCATGATATCGGAAGCATGCAGAAAGGCGGCCTTATCCAGGCCAATATCTACAAAAGCCGCCTGCATTCCAGGCAACACACGACTGACACGACCTTTGTAGATATTGCCTACGATTCCGCGCCGCGCTTCTCTCTCAATATGAATTTCCTGCAGGATCCCGCCATCGATATACGCGACGCGCGTCTCGGATGGCGTTACGTTAACTAATAATTCAGCCGTCATCTTTATCCCTTTTCTTCACGCAGTGAGTTAAAGTTACTCAGCAACTCATACGTTTCCACCAGCGGTAAGCCGACTACGGCGTGATAGCTGCCATTTATCTTCCTGACAAAACAACCACCCAACCCTTGAATACCGTATGCGCCTGCTTTATCTAAAGGTTCGCCACTGGCTACGTAGGTAGCGATATCCTGCTCGGAGAGCAGACGGAAGGTCACTTCCGTCACCACCAGGCAATCCAGCGTTTGCTGCTTATCCGCCAACGCCACCGCGGTCATCACCTGGTGGGTTTTTCCGGAAAGCATGCGAAGCATTTCTGCGGCGTGCCCGGCGTCGCGCGGCTTTTCCAGCACTTCGCCGTTAAGAATGACAATCGTATCCGCGCCCAACACCGGCAGATCGCGCGGCGCCATCGCCACGCCAGCCAGCGCTTTTTCGCGCGCCAGACGCGCAACGTAATGCGCAGCGCTCTCCTGCGGGCCGCGTCGTTCCTCAATACCCGGAACCAGACGTTCGAAAGAGAGACCAAGCTGAGTTAACAGTTCCTGCCGACGCGGGGAACCAGAAGCCAGATACAGAGTTGTCATATCAACCTTTATTGAACCGCAAATTGCTGACGCACTTTACGCATTAGCAGGAATAGCCACGGCCAGAGCACACCGTTTACTACACTACTCCAGAACACTTCCGGACGGAAAGAGACGTTGATCACTAAAAACTCTGCCCAGAAAACAATGATATCAACGGCAAGAGACAACAGCATGACCACCAGCGCCTGTTGCCAGAGCGCCAGATTACGGAACAGCTGATATTTTAAAGCGACCAGATAGGCAACGATACTTAACGACAGCGCACGTACGCCGAGGGTCGAACCGCTGATGAGGTCGAGAATCGCCCCCATCACAAATCCGGTACCGACGTTAACCCGGTGCGGCAGCGCGAGGATCCAGTACAACAGAATCAACAACACCCAGTTTGGCCGGAAGACGGTGATGTCCTGCGGCCAGGGCATAATCTGCAGCAATAGCGCAATAAGAAACGAGAGCCAGATAACCCAGCGTCCCTGGCTACGATAACTTGCCACTATTGCCCCCCTGCTGGCAGAGGTTGCGCGGACGGCGGCGGCGTCAGGCCTGTCGCCGGCGCCGGCATCTGCGGCCCCATCGCATCAGGCGCAGGCAGCACCTGCGGCATCATTTGCATCAGGCGCTCATTGGCAACGCGGTGCACCTCTTCCGGAGTCATCGGGTTAGCGCCGTTGCGATCGGCGCCCCACAGCAGCAGCAGATAGCGCAAACGCTGCAGTCCGGCGGTCGGACGGGCCTGGATCACCGTGTATGCACGCTGAGTATCCAGACGTACCGAGGAGACTACCCCAACCGGATACCCTTCCGGGAAGCGTCCGCCGAGCCCGGAGGTCACCAGCACATCGCCGACGCGAATATCGGTATTCGCCGGCAGATGTTCAAGCTGTAAATCATCAGTACAACCGTTACCGGCTGCAATGACTCGGATATCGTTACGCAGCACCTGGATCGGCAAGGCATGGGTCGCATCGCAAATGAGCAGCACGCGGCTGGTCATTTTCGCTACCGCCACCACCTGGCCGACAACGCCCTTGTCGCTAATGACCGGTTGGCCTTCATAAACGCCATTGACGCTGCCCTTGTCGATAACGACCTGATCGCTGTAGGGATCGTTAACCGTCGAGATAACCTGGGTCACCATCTTCTGCTCATCCTGACGCAGCGGCGAGCCTAACAGCTCACGTAGACGGGCGTTTTCTTGTTTGTATTGACCCAGCATCAGCAGATCGCTGTTTTTCAACAGCAGTTCCTGACGCAGCGCGCGGTTTTCCAGTTCGAGCTGATCGCGGGTCGCCAGCGATTGCGATACGCTGTCGAGCAGTTCCCGGGGACCATTTGAGATAAAGTAGAAAGGACTGACGGCTGTATCCATGTACGTTCGAATCTGGCTGAACGTACCCAGGCGGCTGTCGGCGATAATGACGCCAAGCGCCACCAAAACCGCCAGAATAAGGCGAATCTGTAGCGACGGGCCACGGCTAAAAATTGGCTTCATAGGCTATGCGTATTCTCGTGTCAGTAAAGACCAGAGGCAGCCCTTAAGCTGCCCCAGACCTTCAGGCTGACTACTCTTCGCTGAACAAGTCGCCGCCGTGCATATCGATCATTTCCAGCGCCTTACCGCCGCCACGAGCGACGCAGGTCAGTGGATCTTCTGCAACTACGACAGGGATCCCTGTCTCTTCCATTAACAGACGGTCAAGGTTACGCAGCAGCGCGCCGCCGCCGGTCAGGACCATACCGCGCTCGGAGATATCGGATGCCAGCTCCGGCGGGCACTGTTCCAGCGCGACCATAACGGCGCTGACGATGCCGGTCAGCGGCTCCTGCAGCGCTTCGAGGATTTCGTTGGAATTGAGGGTGAAGCCGCGTGGAACGCCTTCAGCCAGGTTACGGCCGCGCACTTCGATTTCGCGTACTTCATCACCCGGGTAAGCGGAACCGATTTCGTGTTTGATACGCTCAGCGGTTGCTTCGCCGATCAGGGAACCGTAGTTACGGCGCACGTAATTGATCACAGCTTCGTCGAAACGGTCGCCGCCGATACGTACGGAAGAAGAGTAGACCACGCCGTTCAGGGAGATAACTGCGACTTCGGTAGTACCGCCGCCGATATCAACAACCATAGAACCGGTCGCTTCAGAAACCGGCAAGCCTGCGCCGATCGCGGCCGCCATCGGCTCTTCGATCAGGAAGACTTCACGAGCGCCAGCGCCCTGCGCGGATTCGCGGATAGCACGACGCTCAACCTGGGTCGCGCCAACCGGCACGCACACCAGCACGCGTGGGCTCGGACGCATAAAGCTGTTGCTATGCACCTGTTTAATAAAGTGTTGCAGCATCTTTTCAGTCACGAAGAAGTCGGCGATAACGCCGTCTTTCATCGGGCGAATCGCCGCGATATTGCCCGGCGTACGGCCCAGCATCTGCTTCGCTTCATGACCTACAGCGGCAACGCTTTTCGGCGAACCGGCACGATCCTGACGAATGGCCACAACGGAAGGCTCATTCAATACGATGCCTTGTCCTTTTACATAAATAAGGGTATTCGCGGTACCCAGGTCAATGGACAGGTCATTGGAAAACATGCCACGAAATTTTTTCAACATACTAAGGGATAATCCTGAAAGCTGGGGCGGAAAACAAAATCCGCTTACTTTACCAACCACACGCAGCAGCGACAAGGCGCAAAAATCATCTGCTACGGTGAAAATTAGTGCAGTTCATTTCCTTTGTTACAAACATTTACGAAGTCCCTTCGGCGCTGAATAAATCAGCTGCGCTCCGTGCTCTGTTTGTACCTGTCAAAGGTCAGTCTTGCGTAAGTTGCGACATTCCGGCGGGTAGACAAGCACACCCCCTTTACTATGGCGCGCGTTATTCTACGTGAAATCACGCCAAACGGCAGATCAAACCGAGTATCTTTGCGAATATTTTTTCACATTTGTGTCAAGTGGCTGTGAGGCGGCAAAAAATTCCCCCTGACCGCCGGTCACGCCGCATTGCGACAGCACCTGCCACTCGCTGCGACTGCGTACTCCCGTCGCAAAAACCTGTACCGGCATCCCTTTACAGGCTTCCACCAGACTTTGAACCAGTAACTGGTTCTCGCTGCGTTTTTCAATATTGCGCGATAGCCCTTGATGCAGCTTGATCACTTCTACGTCCAGCTGCTTGATCCAACTGGTGCCAACCAGCGTCAACCCGGCCTGAACCACAGCGACGCGAATGCCCAGCGCGTTTATCAACCGCATAACCGGGTGTAAACGGCCGATATATTGACAAACATCCGCCTCTGCAAGTTCAAAAATAATCCGCCGACGTTGTGATTTTTCGCACTGCATCATGGTATCGCGCAGCCAGCGCTGGAAACGCGGGCGAATCAGCGACTCCACGGTCACCTGCAGGGCCAGCGTTTGATCAGGCCAATAACTTAATAACGGCAGCAAACGCGTAATCTGTAGGCGATCGTACTCTTCCGCTAAGCCAAACTGCTGCACCATTGGCATATACTCGGCGGCAATCACCTCTTCTTTACCGTCATAGATGCGGCACATGAGCTCGCGATGATGTACCCGCCCATCGCGCATGACCGCCGGTTTCTGATACAAGCGCGGGCCGCCGCGGCTGAGCATCTGCTCGATAAGCGTTCGCCAGCGCACGTTACCGCGCCCCTTCTCCGGCAGCGAATCATCGTAAACCGCCCAGCTATTACTCCCCTGCAGCACGGCGTTGCGGGTGGCGGCTTCGGCGTGCTCCATCACCTGAGAGGTGGACTGGCCGCTGCGGAAGGCGCAGATGCCGATATGCATCGTGTCGTCTTTATCCAGCACCCGCGTTGACGGCAGCGCATCCATCGCCTTCAGTAACTGCCCGGCGATACTATCGGCCTCTTTAAGAGTGCGATGCGGCAATAAGACGGCGAAATCGCTACGGTGATAGCGCGCCAGTAGCGAGCCGGGATAACGCATAATAAAAGTAGACAGCAGATTAATTAGCGTGAAGTAATGCTCTTCCGCCGCCGCCCGTCCCCAGTTGTCGCGCAGCAGATCAAACTCCGGCAGGCGAATCATCATCACGATACCGTGCGCCCCCACTTTTTCCTGATCGTCCAGCAGCGTCGCCAGTTGATTATCAAAGAACAGGCGGTTGTTAAGGCCGGTTTTGGAATCCTGGGCGGCGTAGGAGCGAATCAGGGTATCCATGCGGCTGCGCTGATCGCTGGCGAACTGCAGCTCAGAAAGCAGCATATCCAGCGCGCTGCTGGTACTGGCCGGCCATTCATGAACCGAACCGCGCACCTGCGGCCCGCGCTCGCCGCTGAGAATGCGTCGCGCGCGCAGCTCCAGTAGTTCTTGCCCCGCCAGCTGGCGGCGGATCCAGCGAATCGAAAAGAAGATAATCAGCACCATGAAGCCGATGGCGAAGGAGAGCGGCGCGGTGACGTGAAGCGAGCGGAAGTAATTGACCATCGGGTCCATGTAGACCAGACGAATCGAGATTCCGGGATGTTTAAGCGAGGGTACCGTCATTTCACGATACTGATTGTTACTGCCCAGCGGACGGTAACTATCACCGCGGGTATGGCTGTAAAGCGATTTGCCGTTGAGCAGAAAATCAATATGTTCGACTTCTACCGGCGTGAGCAGCTCGTCCATTTGCGGTTCGAGCTTCTCAAAAGAGGTGGTCACCAGGCGGCTATCCAGCATCGTCGCCACCGCCTGTACGCGATTCTCAACCTTAATCTGAATGCCGTTGTAAAAGCTCAGCGACGCGCCGATCAGCGTGACAAAAATCGTCAGGCTGGTGAGCAGCGTAACAAATGCTGAGAATTTCGTCGTTAATCGCATCCCTGTGTTAACTCCGCGTGTGAATAACTACCCGATGGGCATTCGGGCCCCTTTTGAGACTTTTCTTAAGTAAGTACTAACTTTCTGAAGCGACGCATACTACCAAAGCTGGCGTATCTGGCAATTTATTGCGTTACATCCACGTAATAATGCCGTTAGCGAGTATAGTCTGCAGAATAATTTTTCCAATCTTCAAACCGCGAGGAACCACATATGCAGGCATTAATTTTAGAACAGCAGGATGGCAAAACCCTTTCCTCGGTGCAAAACATCGATGCCAACCTGTTGCCGCCAGGCGATGTGACTGTCGATATTCACTGGTCGAGCCTCAATTATAAAGATGCGTTGGCCATTACCGGCAAAGGAAAAATTATCCGCAACTTTCCGATGATTCCTGGTATCGATTTTGCCGGTACCGTCCACGCCAGCGAAGATCCGCGTTTTCACGTTGGCCAGCAGGTATTACTCACCGGTTGGGGCGTGGGAGAAAATCACTGGGGCGGCCTGGCCGAGCGCGCCCGCGTCAAAGGCGAATGGCTGGTGGCCATGCCTGAAGGTCTCGACGGACGCAAAGCAATGGCGATCGGTACCGCAGGTTTTACCGCCATGCTATGCGTGATGGCGCTGGAAGACGCCGGCGTGCGTCCGCAGGATGGAGAGATCGTCGTAACAGGCGCCAGCGGCGGCGTCGGCAGCACGGCAGTCGCTCTGCTGCATCATCTGGGTTATCAGGTGGCGGCGGTTTCCGGGCGCGAAAGTACCCATGACTATCTGAAAAGCCTCGGCGCGCAGCGTATTTTGGGCCGCGACGAGTTCGCTGAGAGCCGTCCGCTGGAAAAACAAATCTGGGCGGGTGCTATCGATACCGTCGGCGATAAAGTGCTGGCTAAAGTACTGGCACAAATGAACTACGGCGGCTGCGTCGCGGCCTGCGGCCTGGCGGGCGGTTTCGCGCTGCCGACCACCGTGATGCCGTTTATCCTGCGCAACGTACGCCTGCAGGGCGTCGATTCGGTAATGACCCCGCCCGCGCGCCGCGCAGAAGCCTGGCGCCGGCTGGTGCGCGATCTGCCGGAGTCTTTTTACGCGCAAAGCGCGACCGAAATCACCCTGGCCGATGCCCCGGCCTTCGCCGACAAAATCATGAACAACCAGATCCAGGGGCGTACGCTGGTCAAAATCGGCTAATCTGCAATTTTTCGTGACATATTCGCGATCGCGCTGCGCCTCCGTCATGCTTAGGAAAAAGTATGACGGAGGACGCCATGAAAACCAGAAAACTGACGGAAGCCGACGTAACGGCGGAATCGGTATTTAACCTACAGCGCCGCCAGGTGCTGAAAATGCTCGGTATCGGCGCGACGGCGATGTCGCTCTCAACGAAGGCCCATGCCGACCTGCTCGATTGGTTTAAAGGCCACGATCGCCCGCCGGCGCCTGCCGGAAAGGCGCTGACCTTTGATAAACCCGCAGCATGGCAAAGTAAGCTCGCCCTCACCCCGGAAGATAAAGTCGCCGGCTACAACAACTTTTATGAATTCGGCCTCGATAAAGCCGATCCGGCCGCTAACGCAGGCAGCCTGCGCACTGACCCCTGGACGCTTACCATCGGCGGCGAAGTCGCCAAACCCCTGACGCTCGATCACGACGACCTGACCCGTCGTTTCCCGCTGGAAGAGCGTATTTATCGGATGCGCTGCGTGGAGGCCTGGTCGATGGTCGTGCCGTGGGTCGGCTTCCCGCTGCATAAACTACTCGCGCTGGTGGAGCCCACCAGCAACGCCCGCTACGTCGCTTTCAAAACGCTGTATGCGCCAGAACAAATGCCTGGACAAAAAGATCGCTTCATCGGCGGCGGCCTGGCCTATCCCTATGTCGAAGGGTTGCGCCTTGATGAAGCGATGCACCCGCTCACGCTGATGAGCGTTGGCGTCTATGGGAAAGCGTTGCCGCCGCAAAACGGCGCCCCCATCCGCCTGACCGTGCCGTGGAAGTACGGCTTTAAAGGGATTAAATCTATCGTGAGCATCGAATTAACCCGCGAGCGGCCGCCGACCACCTGGAATCTGGCGGCGCCGGATGAATACGGTTTCTATGCCAATGTGAACCCGCACGTCGATCATCCGCGCTGGTCGCAGGCCAGCGAGCGGTTTATCGGCGCCGGCGGCGTACTCGACGTAAAACGCCAGCCAACGTTGCTGTTTAATGGCTATGCCGAGGAAGTCGCCTCGCTGTATCGCGGGCTTAACTTACGGGAGAATTTCTAGTGCGTCTGAGCGTTAAACAGATAGGTTGGCTGAAAGTTGCGCTGCATTTAGCCGGTTTTTTACCGCTTGTCTGGCTGTTCTGGGCCGGACATCAGGGCTATTTCAGCGCCGATCCGGCAAAGGATATCCAGCATTTTACCGGACGGATGGCGCTGAAGTTTTTGCTCGCCACCTTGCTTATTACGCCGCTGGCGCGCTACGCTAAACAGCCATTATTGATACGCACCCGCCGGTTATTAGGGTTATGGTGCTTTGCCTGGGCCACGTTGCACCTCACCAGCTATACGCTGCTGGAGCTCGGCATTAACAATCTGGCGCTACTCGGTTCCGAGATAATCAACCGTCCGTATCTCACGCTTGGTTTAATCAGTTGGTTGGTTTTACTGGCGCTGGCGGCGACGTCAACCCAGTACATGCAACGAAAATTAGGCCGTCGTTGGCAAACATTGCACAACTTCGTCTATCTGGTGGCGATCCTCGCCCCTATACATTATCTGTGGTCGGTGAAGATTATATCGCCGCAGCCGCTGATTTATGCCGGGCTGGCAACGGTACTTTTAGCCAGCCGCTACAAGAAGTTTCGCCAGTGGTGGCGCTAATCTCCGGATATGTGCAGTTCCCCGCATAACGTTTATCAACCGCGACTCTTTTTACGATAGCGGTTGATAATCTTCCCTGATAAGACCAGTATTTAGCTGCCAATTGCTACGAAATCGTTATAATGTGCGACTTTGGTTTTCCTGAAGGGGTTTTCGAACCCTGAAAAGGTGACAAGCGCGTATCGAAGGTATATTTTGTTTTTTACCCGAGGTTAGCAGGAGATAGCTGCACAATGGCTGACAAGTTTCGCATTTTGCTTTTGAACGGACCAAACCTTAATATGCTCGGCAGCCGTGAACCCGAGAAGTATGGTTCGCTAACGCTGGCAGAAATTGTTAACCGTTTAACCGCAGAAGCGGAAGCGCTAAACGTGACGCTCGACCACCTGCAATCCAATGCGGAGTTCGCGCTCATCGACCGAATTCATCAGGCTAAAGACTCTGTGGACTATATCCTGATCAATCCGGCCGCGTTTACGCATACCAGCGTGGCCATCCGCGACGCGCTGCTTGCCGTGAGTATCCCGTTTATCGAGATCCACCTGAGCAACGTGCATGCGCGCGAGCCGTTCCGTCACCACTCGTATCTGTCTGATGTCGCCTCGGGCGTGATCTGCGGATTAGGTGCGGACGGCTATTCATACGCTTTACAGACGGCGGTAAAACGCCTGTCACAAACACACTAAACAAAGAGTACGGAACCCACTCATGGATATTCGTAAGATTAAAAAACTGATCGAGCTGGTTGAAGAATCAGGCATCTCCGAACTGGAAATTTCTGAAGGCGAAGAGTCTGTACGCATCAGCCGTGCAGCGCCGGCTGCTAGCTATCCGGTAATGCAGCAAGCCTATGCTGCGCCAATCGCCCAGCCTCAGGCGCCAGCCGCCGCAGCGCCGGCAGCAGCACCTGCCGCTGAAGCGAAAGCGGAAATCAGTGGTCACATCGTACGTTCCCCGATGGTCGGTACTTTCTACCGCACCCCGAGCCCGGACGCGAAAGCCTTTGTGGAAGTCGGTCAGAAAGTTAACGTGGGCGACACCCTGTGCATCGTAGAAGCGATGAAAATGATGAACCAGATTGAAGCCGACAAAGCCGGCGTGGTTAAAGCCATTCTGATCGAAAGCGGCCAACCTGTAGAATTCGACGAGCCGCTGGTTGTCATCGAGTAACGAGGCGAACATGCTGGATAAAATTGTCATCGCTAACCGTGGCGAGATCGCACTGCGCATCCTGCGTGCCTGTAAAGAACTGGGCATCAAGACCGTTGCTGTGCACTCCACCGCGGATCGCGATTTAAAACACGTATTATTAGCGGATGAGACGGTCTGCATCGGCCCGGCTCCGTCCGTAAAAAGCTATCTGAACATCCCGGCTATCATCAGCGCGGCGGAAATCACCGGCGCGGTAGCGATTCACCCGGGTTACGGTTTCCTTTCCGAGAACGCTAACTTTGCCGAGCAGGTTGAGCGCTCCGGTTTCATCTTCATCGGCCCGAAAGCCGACACTATCCGCCTGATGGGCGACAAAGTGTCCGCCATCACCGCAATGAAGAAAGCTGGCGTTCCGACCGTTCCAGGTTCTGATGGCCCGCTGGGCGACGACATGGACGCTAACCGCGCGCATGCCAAACGCATCGGCTACCCGGTTATCATCAAAGCCTCCGGCGGCGGCGGCGGTCGCGGCATGCGCGTCGTGCGCAGCGACGCTGAACTGGCGCAATCCATCTCCATGACCAAAGCGGAAGCGAAAGCGGCTTTCAACAACGACATGGTCTATATGGAGAAGTACCTGGAAAATCCTCGTCACATCGAGATTCAGGTGCTGGCGGACGGCCAGGGCAACGCTATCTATCTGGCGGAACGCGACTGCTCCATGCAGCGTCGTCACCAGAAAGTCGTCGAAGAAGCGCCGGCGCCAGGCATTACCCCGGAACTGCGTCGCTACATCGGCGAACGTTGCGCGAAAGCCTGTGTGGATATCGGCTATCGCGGAGCGGGTACCTTTGAGTTCCTGTTTGAAAACGGCGAGTTCTACTTCATTGAGATGAACACCCGTATTCAGGTAGAACATCCGGTTACCGAAATGATCACCGGCGTTGACCTGATCAAAGAACAGCTGCGCATCGCGGCGGGTCAGCCGCTGTCTATCAAGCAAGAAGAAGTGCAGGTTCGCGGTCATGCGGTGGAATGCCGTATCAACGCTGAAGACCCGAATACCTTCCTGCCGAGCCCGGGTAAAATTACCCGCTTCCACGCGCCGGGCGGTTTTGGCGTGCGCTGGGAGTCTCATATCTACGCCGGTTACACCGTACCGCCGTACTATGACTCAATGATCGGTAAACTGATCTGCTACGGCGAAAGCCGTGATGTGGCGATTGCCCGCATGAAGAACGCGCTGCAGGAATTGATCATCGATGGCATCAAAACCAACGTTGAGCTGCAGATGCGCATTATGAGCGACGAGAACTTCCAGCATGGTGGTACCAATATCCACTATCTGGAGAAAAAACTCGGACTGCAGGAAAAATAATCCTGTACTCGCTGCAAAAGGCCGGATTATCCGGCCTTTTTTCTTTTTCTCTCCCCTCGACTTTTCCATGCGGTACAATCCCCGCTTTCTTCATCCTCAAGGGACAAAAAATGGACAAAAGATTTGTTCAGGCCCATAAAGAAGCGCGCTGGGCGCTGTGGCTGACCCTTCTCTATCTTGCCGCGTGGCTGGCAGCGGCCTATCTGCCTGGCGTCGGTATCGGCTTTACCGGCCTGCCGCACTGGTTCGAACTGGCCTGCCTGCTGGTGCCGCTGCTGTTCGTCCTGCTGTGCTGGGCGATGGTGCGCTTTATCTTCCGCGATATCTCTCTGGAGGATAACGATGCAGCTTGAGATTATCGTGGTGCTGATCGCTTATCTGTTTGTCGTTTTCGGTCTGTCTCTTTACGCGATGCGTAAACGCAGTACCGGGAACTTCCTCAGCGAGTATTTCCTCGGCAGCCGATCGATGGGCGGCTTTGTATTAGCCATGACCCTCACCGCCACCTATATTAGCGCCAGCTCGTTTATCGGCGGCCCTGGCGCCGCCTACAAATATGGGCTGGGCTGGGTACTGCTGGCGATGATCCAGGTACCGACGATCTGGCTCTCTCTCGGTATCCTCGGCAAGAAGTTCGCGATCCTGGCGCGCCGCTACAATGCCATTACCCTTAACGATATGCTGCAGGCGCGCTACCAAAGCCGCGCGGTGGTATGGATTGCCAGCGTCAGCTTGCTGGTGGCCTTTGTTGGGGCCATCGCGGTGCAGTTTATCGGCGGCGCGCGCCTGCTGGAAACCGCCGCCGGGATCAAGTACGAAACCGGACTATTGATATTTGGTATCACAATTGCGCTCTACACCGCTTTTGGCGGTTTCCGCGCCAGCGTACTCAACGATACCATGCAAGGGATGGTGATGTTGATCGGAACGATCGTCCTGCTGGTTGGTGTAGTGCATGCCGCCGGAGGCCTGCATCTGGCGGTAGAAACACTCCAGCAAATCGACCCGCAGCTGGTGTCGCCCCACGGCGCCGATGATATCCTCACGCCAACCTTTATGACCTCGTTCTGGGTGCTGGTCTGTTTCGGCGTCATCGGCTTGCCGCATACCGCCGTACGCTGTATCTCCTATAAAGACAGCAAGGCCGTACACCGCGGGATCGTTATTGGCACCATCGTCGTGGCGATTCTGATGTTCGGTATGCATCTCGCCGGCGCTCTTGGCCGCGCCGTCCTGCCGGGCCTCACCGTGCCCGATCAGGTGATCCCGACGTTGATGGTTCAGGTGCTGCCGCCATGGGCCGCAGGGCTGTTTTTAGCGGCGCCGATGGCCGCGATTATGTCTAACGTTAACGCCCATTTACTGCAGGCATCGGCTACGATCATTAAAGATCTGTGGCTCAGCGCTCAGCCGACGAAAAAGCGTAACGAGCAGAAGCTGAAGCGGATCTCAACGATCGCCACCTTAGTGCTCGGCATACTTATGATGCTGGCCGCCTGGCGGCCGCCGGAAATGATTATCTGGCTTAATCTGCTGGCCTTTGGCGGCCTGGAAGCCGTGTTCTTATGGCCGCTGGTATTGGGCCTTTACTGGGAGCGGGCAAACGCTGCCGGCGCGCTCAGCGCGATGTTAGTGGGCGGCATACTGTATGCCGTGCTCGCGACGTTTAACATTCAGTACCTGGGCTTCCACCCTATCGTGCCCTCGCTGCTGCTAAGTTTGTTGGCTTTTGTCGTCGGGAACCGCTTCGGTCAACCCGTACCACCAGCCCCTATTATGACTACTGATAAATAAAGAGTTTTGCCATGCCTTGGATCCAACTAAAACTGAATACGACCGGCGCTCACGCGGAAGAACTGAGCGACGCGCTGATGGAGGCCGGCGCGGTCTCGATTACCTTCCAGGACACCCACGACACGCCGGTGTTCGAACCGCTGCCGGGTGAAACCCGTTTGTGGGGCGATACCGACGTTATCGGTCTGTTCGACGCAGAAAGCGACATGAACGAAGCGGTTGCTATCCTTGAGCAGCATCCGCTGCTCGGCGCCGGCTTCGCGCATAAAATTGAACAACTGGAAGATAAAGACTGGGAACGCGAATGGATGGATAACTTCCACCCGATGCGTTTCGGCGAACGCCTGTGGATTTGCCCGAGCTGGCGCGATGTTCCTGATGAGAATGCAGTCAATGTGATGCTTGATCCAGGACTGGCCTTTGGTACCGGCACTCACCCAACAACCGCGATGTGTCTGCAATGGCTCGACGGCCTTGACCTGCAGGGCAAAACGGTTATCGATTTTGGCTGCGGTTCCGGCATCCTGGCGATCGCAGCGCTGAAGCTGGGCGCCGCCAAAGCTATCGGTATTGATATCGATCCGCAGGCCATTCAGGCCAGTCGTGATAACGCCCAGCGTAACGGCGTCTCCGAACGCCTTGAACTGTATTTGCCGCAGGATCAGCCAGAAGCCATGAAAGCCGATGTGGTGGTCGCAAACATCCTGGCAGGCCCGTTACGTGAGCTGGCCCCTTTAATCAGCGTCCTGCCGGTTACAGGCGGCCTGCTTGGCCTTTCCGGAATCCTGGCAAGTCAGGCGGAAAGCGTCTGCGAAGCCTACGCCCCGCTCTTCACCCTCGACCCGGTGGTGGAGAAAGAGGAGTGGTGCCGAATTACCGGACAGAAAAACTAAGTAAGACTGCGGCCTACGGGCCGCATTTTTGTTTCCAGTAACCGCCGAATATTGCCAGGAAATGAGAGCCGGATCGCATTACGATGCCCTTTTTTGGCTACAAAAACAGCGTTTTATCCCGTCTCGTATCGCCTTCATCTCAGAAAAATCGAGAAGTTTTGTGATTTTATAATTGGACACAAATTATCCCATTGGTAATAACATAATGATTAATATGATAATTTATTCATGGCTATTACGTTACTCCTGGATTCATTGATCTGTAACAGAGGATTGGTCAAAGTTTGGCCTTTCATCTCGCGCAAAAAATGCGTAATATACGCCGCCTTGCAGTCACAGTATGGTCATTTCTTAACTCATGCGCATCGGACACCACCAGCTCAGAAATCGCCTGATCGCAGCACCTATGGCTGGCATCACTGACAGACCATTCAGGACGCTGTGTTACGAGATGGGAGCAGGTTTAACCGTCTCCGAGATGATGTCCTCCAACCCGCAGGTATGGGAGAGTGACAAGTCCCGGTTACGGATGGTGCACATTGATGAGCCCGGTATTCGTACCGTGCAAATCGCCGGTAGCGTACCGGAAGAGATGGCCGCGGCCGCCCGTATTAACGTGGAAAGCGGCGCCCAGATTATTGATATCAATATGGGGTGCCCGGCTAAAAAGGTGAATCGTAAGCTCGCTGGTTCAGCCCTCTTGCAGTATCCCGATCAGGTGAAATCAATCCTGACCGCGGTCGTCAAGGCAGTGGACGTTCCGGTGACTCTCAAGATTCGCACCGGTTGGGAACCGGAACACCGTAACTGTGTAGAGATTGCCCAACTGGCTGAAGAATGTGGCATTCAGGCTCTGACTATTCACGGACGCACTCGCGCCTGCTTGTTTAACGGAGAAGCTGAATACGACAGTATTCGGGCAGTTAAGCAGAAAGTTTCCATTCCGATTATCGCGAATGGCGACATTACTGACCCGCTTAAAGCCAGAGCTGTGCTCGACTATACGGGAGCTGATGCTCTGATGATAGGACGTGCCGCTCAGGGAAGACCCTGGATCTTTCGGGAAATCCAGCATTATCTGGACACTGGGGAGTTGCTGCCCCCCCTGCCGTTGGCAGAGGTTAAGCGCTTGCTTTGCGCGCACGTTCGGGAACTGCATGACTTTTACGGTCAGGCAAAAGGGTACCGAATCGCGCGTAAACACGTCTCCTGGTATCTCCAGGAGCATGCTCCAAATGACCAGTTTCGGCGCACATTCAACGCCATTGAGGATGCCAGCGAACAGCTGGAGGCGTTGGAGGCATACTTCGAAAATCTTGCGTAATGAAATAAAGAGCTGACAGAACTATGTTCGAACAACGCGTAAATTCTGACGTACTGACCGTTTCTACCGTTAACTCTCAGGATCAGGTGACTCAAAAGCCCCTGCGTGACTCGGTTAAACAGGCACTGAAGAACTATTTTGCTCAACTGAATGGTCAGGATGTTAATGATCTGTATGAGCTGGTATTGGCTGAAGTTGAACAGCCACTGTTGGACATGGTGATGCAATACACCCGTGGTAACCAGACCCGCGCTGCCCTGATGATGGGTATCAACCGCGGTACTCTGCGTAAGAAACTGAAAAAATACGGCATGAACTGATACTAATCAGTTAACTTGTTGATTAAAAAGGCGCTCTTCGGCATGGGGAAGCGCCTTTTTTATTGGTAGTGATATACCCAGTGATACACCGTGGCGCGAACGGTTACGAACCTCATTGAACGAAGTTGCTGTTTAAAAGTAAGATTGTAGCCTTCTACATTAGAAGGGATTTATATGAAATCAATTCTCGATGAGCTTACAACCGATCTTGAGAGAGCAGAGAGTCTACAGAATCAGTTGATCAGCATAGCTACTGGCGGGCCTGGTTTGCCGTATGAGTATCAGGAATTAAGGCGCTATTTTGTTGATTCTCCAGTGTACAACTCCCTTATCCCTTCTTTCATCAAAACCAACCGAAACACAGATCAGTTTTGGCAGTTTATTAAATATGAATTCAGTACATACGCTGATAGGAGGCAATACATTTGGGGTGAGTTTCAAGAATTGATGGATTATCTTGAAGGTAAAAACAAAGCTCCTGCCGATGAAGATATTTCGGATGTTTTAAAGCGATTTGATGAAAACGGCGTTCATAATGTATGGATAAAAGCATTGGAGCGTCGTCATGCTGATCCTGAGGGTGCGATTACATCTGCAAGAACATTGCTTGAAACAGTATGCAAACACATACTAGATGATATGCAAGTCCCTTATAATAATAAAAATATCGAAATGTCAGAGTTGTACAAACTTGTGGCGAAAGAACTTAACCTATCAAGCGATCAACATTCAGAGACTGTTTTCAAGCAAATTTTAGGTGGATGCTCAGCTGTAGTAAACGGTTTGGGAACTTTAAGAAATCGTTTAGGAGATGCTCATGGGAAAAATAAAGGCGCAGTAAAGCCTTCACCGCGCCATGCAGAGTTAGCTGTTAACCTTGCTGGTTCAATGGCTCTTTTTTTAATCAGTACTTGGCTAAATCGGAAAGAAAACGTTTAGCAATTCAGTTAACTACTTGGCTGATAATCGAATAACATTTATGGTTAGCAGCCAATATTTCTTTCATATACTCACACCATCCTGCAAAGATAGCCTCATCAGTTCCTGGATAGGCCATCAGAAAACATTTCAGAATGTCATCGGTTAGTTTTTCCTGCTGATCCCAGTCAACGATGAACTGGCGAAATAAGTCGTAAGACTTCATCGGGTCTTTGTTCTGCCACGTTTCAATAACGGCATCGAACGGTGGGACAACGTATACCACCTTAACAGGTAGTGGGTCGTAATTTGTCGGTATCAACACCTTACGGGTAAAGATCTCTCCTTCCGGCCAGAGTCTCGCCTGATTTGTCAAAGCTGATCCTCCACATAGATACCAGCGGAGATAATTGCGCCACCAATTCGGCGTTTGCCGTATAGAAGGCCTACCGGGTAGCCCTGCGAGGCTGTATTAGTGACACCGCCAAAGGCATAGCTGGCTTTATTATCGGAGGACTCTTTACGGGCTAAACCTCCGGGTTGAGGGGAGAGCATCTGGATAACACCGCCAGCCATCATAGATCCACCAGCGACCATCAGGTTAACACCCCATGGCTGATCGAAAACAAAGGTTGCAATAGCTCCCGCGGCGACGAGCACGGCACCCATTATTGTCTGAAGCAAACCGGATTTTTTACTGCCGGCAATAACCGGGACAATGCGAATAGCGTCACCCGTTACCGGATAACCCAAATCATCGGCGCCAATATTTGTCTTACCCCTGAAAACAGCAAAGGTCAGCCCCTTATCTTTGCTATCAATCATGAATCGCTCAAAACCCGGAATTGTCGCCGCTAATGCCACGCCTGCTTCCTGAGTCGTTCTGATTACTCGGTGGTGAACACGGCCGAACGTCTTAGCTAATACACCACTAAGTTCAATACGGGTCATCACTTCTTTACTTTGCATTCTGTATTTCTCCTTTAGAGTAAATTGCCGCCAATGCTATTTTTAGGTCGTAATACTTTCTCTTACAGCTACTGCCCGACTCAGGCGGAATATCCTGCAGGCGCTTTGAGACCGTCTGTCGGTGAATCCCGGTGACGTCGGCCAGTTCAGTAATTGTCAGCCGTATTGTTTTCATCATCCCCCCCGATGATGATGAACAAAAAACATACAAACCATCATCATTGCCACTTTTTAAGATTCTCATGTATTTAAAATCAATCGGTTAGCGAATGATGATGATGACCTTAGAATTCAAAAACCAGCCGTTTCCCGCGAGCGCGCCGCCCCGTGGAAGGCCACCCCGCCAGGAGGACCCACGAGAAACGGCAGCCGTGGCCGCCTCGGCTCTTATGCCCCACTCGACTTGACCAGCCCGCGGTAATCCAGCGCGGCCACACCTGCATCAATGCGCACCTTCCAGGCGATACCATCAACGGTGAAGCCCTCCTGCTGCTCAAGATATGGCGTATCCATCCCGTCGAGATAAGCCACCTCAATAGTGTCTGTGCCCTGTGCCGCCGCAACATACCATTGCTTGTTGTCTGACTTATCCAGTCGCGGCTCAACCACAACCTGAGCCATATCTTTAACCACGTTAATGATGCCGGGGTTCTGGTTCAGTGTGCCGTCCTGGTCTACAGGGAACAACGAGGAAGATGAGAGCACCGCGCGATTGGCTGCCCCTTCCAGCGCCGCAGGAACGAGAATATAGGCAGGAATGACATTGATCGGATCGCCGTTCGCGTCTTCCTGCAGGCGCATAGCCTTACGGGCTTCATTAAGTCCGTCAGTATCCATCCCTTTAGCGATGAGGTTTTTATGGTCGGCATGGAATAGCGGCCTACCGTCTGTAAACTTGCTGTTCGCCGTCAGGTTCAGATAGACCAGATTCCCTACAGTACGCGCAGCAGCACGGCCCATAGCCTGAGGAACGGTCGTCAGTTGGCTCAAATCGTCATTGATGATGGCCTGGCGGGTAATGGAGAAGATATTGCCATACGTCGCAAGAGCGATAGGTACGCCATTGTCACTGGTGGTGACATATTTATACTCGGCCCCCTCTGGCACCTTATCCAGCTCAGAGAAACCATTCAGCCCAACGCGCTTGGCTTCATGGAAGTTGGATAGCGAGCCGGTTTTCGTCCACTGCTGGAAAGTTTCACCGCTTTTTTGCCAGCCTGTAAGTACAGATTTCTCAGCGCCACCAGCAAGGATATGGGAAAAGTCGCTGGTACTGTGCGTAAAGGCCAGATTCACAATTTGCGAGCGGTTGCCAAAGCCGCTGATACTAATGCCACGATCCACCAGCGATGCCTGAGCCATTTCAAACAGGCTCATCATGGCATAAGGGTTCCCGCGTTCGGCGCGTTCGTGACCCAGGCGGGAATAAAGCCCCTGCCGGATAGCATCGCCGGTGATGTTGCCGTTACCAGCGTAAATGTGTGCATCAGTGCTTTTGTTCGATGGGGTGGCAACCTTGCCCAGTGCAGTCAGCAGCATGTCTTTCGCTTTTTCCGGCGTGCAGTTCACATCTTCCAGGCACTGAATTTTCAGTGAATCATGCTTACCGCCGAACATAGCAAACAGGTCTTTAATCCCGTTGATTCGATTCTGTTCCGGTACCGCGCTGCCGGTGGAGCCTTTCGGGCCGGTGATCATCCCTTTAATTTCTTTTGGCATATGCTCAAAATCCTCAATTCGTTTCGATTCAATACAGGCCATTGCGCTGACCGCCGGTAACACCTCATCGGCGAATCCCTGAGCTACACATTCACGACCATCCATCCAGGTCTCATCCTCCAGCATGGCCGCCAGCACTTCAGCAGACTTCCCAGTTTTGCGGGCGTAAGCCGGGATCAGGACGTTTTCAACTTTATCCAGCAGCTCGGCATAGTCGCGCATATCGTTGGCATTACCACCGGAGATTCCCCACGGCTTGTGGATCATCATGAGTGCGTTTTCCGGCATAACGATGCGGTCACCGGCCATCGCAATGACTGAGGCCATAGAGGCAGCCAGGCCATCGATATGCACTGTGACTTTTGCCGGGTGTTTATTCAGAAGGTTGTAGATAGCGATGCCATCGAACACGTCACCGCCGGGTGAGTGAATGTGAAGGCTGATATGGGAAATATCGCCCAGGGCTTTCAGGTCTTCGGAGAACTGCTGAGCAGTGATACCCCAGCCGCCGATCTCCTCGTAAATACTGATATTGGCGCTGGTGGCATCGCTGGCTGCTTTGATGGTGTACCAGGATTTCATACCCAGGCCCCCAGCGTCTGGTGATGCCAGTAGTTAACACTGCTGCGCACAATCTGGCCTTTCGTTGGTACGGGCATATCCGGGTGATTCTTACGGATGAATGCCTGATACTCCTCTATTTTTTTCATAGTTTCAGCATCGATATGAACCGTGCCGCCCTTATCGTGCTGCGTATTGCTTCGTTCTGCCATCTTTTTGCCCTTATCGTGATTGATGGTGAAAACACAATAATTGATCGATAAAAGTGGTAAGTAAACTGATTTCTATCAGAAAATGTGATTAATATTTTTTCAAGCAAATTGAAGAATCGTTGTGCTAAAATTCAGGGAAATAAAAACTCCATGGATATTGCAAGTGATAAACTTTAAAGACATTACAGAGTCGCTAACTAAAATGACTGATATAAGATTAAATGTTGCGATTTTTGTTACCTGTATTTTTTTAGTTTATATTTCACCATCTGATAAATTTATATTGGATCCATTCCCTAAAGTAATTATTCAGGCTCTAATACTGATCACTCTTGTTAGGATTGTTTTCGCTACCATCGCATTTGCCCATGAAATAATTCAACATCACAATCAAAAAAAAAGAGAAGAACAAAAGAAAATAAAAGAAATAGCACAATTAAAAACCATAGAAAATGAAAGAATTAATTCAGCCGCAAGTCTGTTAAAAAAGCTAGACGTGCTCCAATTAAAGATAATAAAAGATTTGCAAAAATCAAACACTATTACGGCACCCAAGACTGCAGTTCTTTTTTCTTTAAAATCATTAGGTGTAATTCAATCAGTTTCAACTGGAAAAACGGTCGAAGGGGTAAGCCTTACCCCGCATACCCTAGCAGCAATAGAGCGTCACTATGATAATAGTTTAGTTCAACTCGAGCACGACTCAATACTAAGGTTCTTTAATTCTTTAGAGAAAAATGAATTAAATAATTTCGAAGACATGCTAGAAATAGACTTTGTTAGAACGTATTACACTTCTGGCAATAGACTACACGAAACAAAATATCATAGAACCTTTGAGTCTTTTAGAAACTCAATACTTTTTGAGCACCCAATTAGAGATTATCATTTCCGACTAAGTACAAGTGCGAGAGCTGTACTCGTTGAACTTAAGGCGCAGGTGAACGAAAAAACAGTATAGTTCCCCACTAGCTCCCCACTAAAACTAGTCCCCACTACCTCCCCACCACCATTTTATAAAAACGGCCCTCAGGCCAGTAATGGTGCGGGTTTCGGTAAAACTCCCCAATTTGCCCCCATATACACAGTGGGGAGTGGGGAGTTAGACAAATCCCCCCACCATTCCCCACCTACTCCCCATCTATTCCGCCACTTCCCGCAATGAACGAATTGACAGATTTTCGCCATCTTTTACGACCATACCAAGATCAATCAACTTGGTAAGCCAGCGGGAAAAGTGTTTGCTGGTATCCATGCCGGCCGCTTTCAGATCATCACGAATAACAGCCCGTGTACTTGGTTCTCCTTTAGCTGTTCTGCTGCGTATGGCCTGCCACACAGCCATATGGTTATTGCTTAACTTTGGTGCTCCAACCAGTGCCGGATCAATCTCCCTCGCTTCACGTGGTGTGTCGTATACAACCAGAGATGCCACTTCGTCGCCGTCATCATCGGTATACAGGTCTACCTGCCGTAGATCATAAGCATGGCGCTCTGGTTCTTCTGAATCTTTCATCTTGGTACAGGACAATATCAACGCCCTCGCTTCACCTTCACGTTTAACATGGAATTCCGCATCGAGCGCCGCCCGGAACGAACTGGAGCCACGCGCGCCCTTCGCCTCATCCTTGCCTGAGTGATGGACCACCAGCACCGTAGCTCCAGTTTTCTGTTTGATGGTGTCGCAGCCTTCAATAAATGCCCCCATATCACGCGCATCATTTTCGTCATTACCACCAAAACATCTGGCCAGAGTATCGATCACCACCAGCCGCACAGGCATACCTGTTTCATGTTCAACCTGTTTCGCCGCGGCAAGAACCTCTGTTACCTCTTCTTTCCTGACAGGAAAAACAGGACGGTTTATCAGACATATGCTCTTGGGTAGTGGCCCGTTAACCGTTTCCCACGCTTTAACCCGGCGCGGAACACCTACACCACCTTCACCAACGACATACAATACCGCGCCACGCGCAACGTTATTACCCCCCCACGTTTTACCCGCGGCAATGTGACAAGCCCACGAAATAGCCAGAAAGCTTTTGTATGAGCCACTGGGGCCGTATATGGCGCATAGAGACTGTGACGGCAGGTAATGCTTGATAATAAAGTCCTGACGCACATCAAATCCATCTGATCCCCACGATAACGGTAGGCGCGTTTTCTTCTCCTGTTTACTGTTCCCAGAAAACAGACGTTGGATCCGTTCAATATCGCGCAGCCAGTCGTTAAGTTCTTCTTCTCCAATAATCTCGGATACAACCAGGCGCCGGACTAGAATCTCCCGATCGTGATCGGTATCCAGAAAACCTGCCTCGCATAATTTCTCATAGGTCATGGACTGCAGTTGGCCTAACCGGGAAGCCAAAGCACCGTAGCGAGTCATTGGTTCCTTGTGCTCGTGGATAGCTTCGGCAACCTCACTGGCTTTCATAGGCTTCCCATGCGCCCAGCGGTATACGCAGGTAAACAGGGCATCAGATACCGTTTCGACCGTCATCACTGCATCTGTCATTTCGGGATCCCTCCGCTCATCTGGAATTTGCCGATCAACGGATGGAACCAGTAGGCAGAACCGCGACGCCGGGTTGCCTTACGCAGCACCAGCCGCGCCGCCTCCCTGAATTTATCGTCATGGGCCAGATAGCCGCCGCCTTTATGCTTAACCAGCAACACGCCGGAGTTTTTCGCCAGTTCCTCGGCTTTCTTAGTGCTTATGCCGAACTCGGCCGCCAGCGTGGAAACCGGAGACATGCCCGGAGGTATTTCGCCACCCTGACTATCTGCCAGCGCCTTGATACGGTTTTCCAGTTCTTCCACCTTGCCCACCAGCTGTTCAACGCGACCAGCCAGCTCATTAAATTTCACGTTGCTGATCATTGGCCGCCATCCTTGCAAGACTTAATCTGGTCGAGATCCGAGATATCCAGCTCACTTGCCAGTTCATCAGCAAGCCGATAAGCAAGACCAGTTAAACTCATTACATGGATACGCTCCTCATCCCCTCTGATCGTTGCCAAATAAGAAGCACATGACAGAAGCGCGGCGATCTCTTGAGCCAATGTCAGAAGATCGCTTTTAGTGCGGTATGTATTAATCATGACCAACTACCTCTCTGTCTGAGGCGCTATCAAAAGCCCAACCGCGACGGGTGTTGTAATCAAAGAACGCGACCCGGCATGGAGCTTCTGCCCTAATTTTGGCGGCGAATACCATTTCCCAGCCGGGGAAAGCGGCGCGGGCATTCTCCTCAGTATCAGTATCAAAACGCAGAACTACAGGCGAACAGTCTGGATGGCTCTTAGGGGTTGCCAGAAAGAGCCATGTAAATTTTGGGTGAGTTTGGGTATGCTGTAATTCAGCCATGATCGTTACCTCATATAACGGTTTGGTCAGACGCCTCGGCAGTGTTCCCGCACTCCGGGGCGTTGCTATTTGTAAAACATGTATGTAATGTGTCATTACACATAAACACATTACATCGGGTGTAATTGACGTGTCAACACACAAAAATGAAAGACGTGGTAATCCACCATTCCAGTTCAGGCTAGATCCTGAGTTACGTGTGCTAATGGAACAGGCCCAGCAGCAAGATGGTGATGAGTCGCTGGCAGCTTGGATCAAGCGAATAATCCGCAAAGAGTTACAGCAGCGCGGTATCGAGTCAAAGGACTGAACAAATAATAAGGGACAGCTGTTCATGAGAGAATTACTGAGCACAACTGTTGGACGGATTATTATCGGGATCTTGTTGTTGTTATTGTTATACAAACTAGGGATTTTTGACTCTCTGTTAATTCCAGACTGTTCAAAAAATCCAGGTGATCTGATGAAAAGCTGTAATAAATAATGAAATGGGGTATACGCCATCGCCGTACCCTGCAGGTATACGGAAAAGTTCGTAGGCCCAAAGGGGGTGTAGCCATTATTGGACATACCCCCTAACCGCGCCAATGGCGCAGTTCTTGTAATCTCAGGAGCGCCTAAGCTTTGACCACCAGCAGCAAGCCTGGTATCCTGAATATGTTTAGTGTTATTGCATTGGCGGCCCGGCATGGCCGCCTTTGTTTTATGTGCCATATCCCGCCCCTTATGCCGATTTCAGCTGGGCTTTAGGTTGGTTGTTCAACCAGCTATTGACCTCTGACAGCAGCCACCCGACGGAACGCCCACCAAGCTGACGGCGTGCAGGGAATTCTCCCTTTATTTCCTTCTGATAACGGGTTGTACGGCAAATGCCTGTTAGACGGCGGCATTCATCCTCACGAATAATACGATCGGATTGGTCTTGCAGTGGTTCAGGATTGTTCATTTATGTATGCCCTCGTTTATTACAGTTCGTGGGCATATTGCATAATGATTAACGCAGGGTGTGTGATATCACATAACTACCGAGTGATATCACATTATCTCTCAAGGTATTTGCTCCACGTTTGCCAGTGAGTAGACGGTAAATCAATACCTTTCTTAGCTGCAATTTCTTCTATCATCGAAGCTATCTTTGTGATTTTTTCTCTCTCTAAATCCACGCAAGATAACTCTGGAATCATCTTTAAAAGATAGAATATAAGTTCTGATTTTTTTGCTGTGGTTTTCCTTGATTCACTATTTAAATCTTTAGATGGCATGGAGACATTTTTATTTATAAAATCCATGTCATTTTTCCTAACACATAAATAATTACTATTCACTTTTAAATGATTCATCATAAAATTAACATCAATACACTGTCCATCGATGAAGCTCGGTAAAGTAGAGACGCCAACCAGAGAGATTTCGTCAGACTCATTGAATTCAAGAGGAATTAGGTTGTAACCATCAACATAAAAAAATCCGCTTACAGCCTTAGCATAATAGCCATCAGCAAAGAAGTTTTCAGATTTGCTTTTAAACTCTACGAAGTCAATCTCCCAGCCATCGCCCCTTAGCATGGAAAACATATCAATGTCATCTACTTTGCTTGAAGGCATATTAAGATGAAACCATGAATCGGTCTCACAATGATGAAGTTTTATGTACACAGAAAGTTGCAAGGCATGAATTGCCGCATAATGAATTATATCCCGAACTTCGCACCCCAAGACTTTAGCTGCATCAGGAAGTGTGTAATATAATCTTTGTGGTAGGTTATTTTTATCTATCATTTTGCAACCTTCAAAATAGTAACATTAGAATGTTCACCAGAGATAAGTTCGAGGCGCTCCATCCATTTATTTAATGCGTCCAGTTTTTCCGGTAAATACTGGCTCCGATTGTAAATTGCCATTACACCGCCCAGCACATGTCCCAGAAGTTGCTCGACAACATGCGGAGCAATTCCCATATCGTTAAGCGTGGTGGCAAAGGTTCGGCGTAAATCGTGTAGCGTCCATGGTTCCGTTTGGCCCAGCCTTTTATAAATTCCCCGGCCCCACTGGCTGACGGCTTCTGGCTTTTTTACCTCGCCGAGCAATAGCCCAGAATGGGAATGCTCTTTGTATAGATCCTCGACAAACGGCCTAATACCTTCAGGGATCGGACGAATAATTTTTTCACCGCCTTTGCTGTGTTCCTTCGGTACTATCCAGATCCAGTCTTTCAAATCCCACTCTTTCCAGGTGGATAGCCTGACCTCCTGAGATCGGCAGCCAAACACCACCAGCAGCCTCAGCAGCGAGGCGTAATACGGCTTATACATTTTCCCGGTCGTTGATGACCAGATTTTGGTAAGCTCTCCCATATCGTGCACCCTGTCGCCCTTCTCCTGCTTTTTGCCTACGTCCTGAATAGTCAGGTCGTCGAGAGCATTGCTAATGGCATAGCGCCGCACACGGCAGAATTTGAGGGCCTGTTTACACATCTGGAAAACGTAGCCAGCTGCGTAGGGGGTTTCACGTTTCGCACGATCAAAGCATTCGAGCCAATGACGGGTTTCACACAGGGAGAGAGGCAGATCGCCTATATACGGGTAAATATGTTTTTCTACCTGCGCCTGATGCCTTTCCCAGTTAACCCGGTGATGAATGGCATATTCATTAAACCAATACGTCATTGCATCGCGAACGGTAACAGGCCGGAGTATTTCCTCCGTCTTAATATCAAGCTGGAATTTAGGGTTTTTCCCTTCAGCCAACCATGATCGGCACTCCTCGCGCTTTTCTCTGGCCATCTTCAGCGACATATCCGGGTAGCTACCCAACGTTAACCGCTCCAGTTTCGAACCACGTCCGCCCAAGCGATAAGCAAATATCCAGCTGATAGCACCAGAACGTAAAAGCCGCACGCTTAATCCCTCGCCATCCGCTAGCATTTCCTCTTTGCTTCTGGCAGCCCCTAAGAGCGCCCTTAATTTTTTGTCGCTGAGTTTGTTTGTGCCAGCCATAAAACCTCAGTTCATATAAAACGAGTGATACACCGAGTGATACACGGGAGAGTGTAAGCCCGCAAACGAGGACGAACAAGCACAAACAATAAAGAGCTATAAATGCTGTTAAATCATGCAATTAGAATAGTTTAGACAAACAAGCACGAACGGCAATAAACAATGGTTATTAACATACGGCATGAACTGATATTAATCAGTAAATTGCTGAATTAAAAAGGCGCTCTTCGGCATGGGGAAGCGCCTTTTTTTATACCTGATTTTTATACTGAACTACTGCCCCACAGCAGCCATTGACCACACGCTATGGTCAGGTTGTTGCAGCGATAACGCCGACATAATATTGTCTACCAGCACGGGCGCCTGCTGATAGAGATTGAATTGTTCAGGATCCATTAACCAGTTTTTGATAATTCCTGTAAAAGCGCCGTGTAATATTATCAACGTAATTTCGATATTTGTTTCCGCCGGCAATAATCTATTTCTTACGCAACACTGCAGGACGTCACGGATTATGGCGTAATTGAAGCCAATTCGTTTGCGGATTTCGCTTTCCGGCAGCATGTCACTGGTAAACTCGCATTTATGATAAAGAATTTGTAGCAGTGCCTGCTGTCGGGAATTCTCAGCGATATATTGTAATCCGGTAATAAATTTTTTACGTAACCCTGTTAACGGATTTTGGTTATCCAGCTCCCACTGTTGATGGGGCAGTAGCTCTCTGAGCGGCGGCTGCTGCTGCCACATCTCATTAAATAACTCCGCCTTGCTGGAAAAATGCCAGTACACCGCTCCACGCGTGACGCCCGCGGCGTCAGCGATATCGGTCAGCGTGGTATTGGTAACGCCGCGCTGCGCGAACTGCTGAATGGCGGACTCAATCAGGAGTTGACGCGTTCTTAAGGCGTCCTCTTTGGTTTTTCTGGCCATAACCTTTTCCCACTCGCTACCTAACGGTGAATACAGAATTGACTGATACACCAGCCAATTTAGCATTCCATAAAAAATATTATTTAGCAAAAATGCAGATACTGACATTTAATTACGCGAGAATTTAATACATGCTATAAATATAAAATAAGAATACATTCACAAAATAAATATTAAAGGAAGAGGAGCTAAATCAATCGCCTGTTTTTTGTTTTTGCGTGCCTTGTTCATTGCCCAAAAATAACTATTCCTTACATCCACCGGTGTTTATTTGTAGGATAACGAACCGCTTTAAAATTCATTATTTCTTCGCAGATTCGCCGCCCTATCCGGCCCGTAATCTATAAGGAACAGCAATGACGAGTCATGCCAGAGTATCTCTTTTATCCAGCCTAATTATCTCCGCCTTGTTGCTTACCGGTTGCGATAATTCAGGCGACCAGCAGGCACAACCTCAGGCGCCGCAGGTTAGCGTACATGTAGTACACAGTGAACCGCTTTCCGTCACCACTGAGCTCCCAGGGAGAACATCGGCCTTCCGTGTCGCTGAAGTTCGCCCTCAGGTCAGCGGTATTATCCTGAAACGCAACTTTGTCGAGGGCAGCGATATCAAGGCCGGTGAATCGCTCTATCAAATCGACCCCGCTACTTACCAGGCGGCCTGGAACAGCGCCAAAGGCGACGAGGCAAAAGCCGAAGCCGCAGCGGCTATCGCCCATCTGACGGTGAAACGTTATGTTCCTCTGCTTGGAACTCAGTACATCAGTCAGCAGGAATACGATCAGGCCGTCGCTACCGCGCGTCAGGCCGATGCCGATGTCGTAGCGGCTAAAGCCGCGGTCGAAAACGCCCGTATCAATCTGGCTTACACCAAGGTGACTTCGCCCATCGACGGGCGGATTGGTAAATCCAGCGTAACCGAAGGCGCACTGGTGACCAACGGCCAGGCGGACGCCATGGCGACGGTGCAGCAACTCGATCCGATCTATGTCGACGTAACCGAATCCAGCAACGATTTTATGCGCCTGAAACAGGAAAGCCTGCAGCGCGGTGATGACAGTAAAAGCGTGCAGCTGATTATGGAAAATGGCCAACCCTATTCCCTGAAGGGATCGCTGCAATTTTCTGACGTGACCGTCGATGAAAGCACCGGATCCATTACGCTGCGCGCGGTATTCCCTAATCCGCAACACACTCTTCTGCCGGGCATGTTTGTCCGCGCCCGTATCGATGAAGGCGTCAATCCGCAGGCGATTCTGGTACCGCAGCAGGGGGTTACCCGCACGCCGCGCGGCGATGCCACAGTGTTAATCGTTAATGCGCAGAACCAGGTGGAAAACCGTGAAGTCACCGCCGCCCAGGCGATAGGCAATAAATGGTTAATCACCAGCGGCCTGCAAAACGGCGACAAAGTCATCGTTAGTGGGTTACAGAAGGTTCGCCCAGGCGTCACCGTGAAGGCGACGGAAGATACCACTGCCTCCGCCGCACAATAAGGTATGAATCGCTATGTCTAAGTTCTTCATTCATCGACCGGTGTTTGCATGGGTGCTGGCGATCATCATGATGATTGCCGGCGGCCTCGCCATCATGCAGCTTCCTATCGCGCAATATCCCACGATTGCGCCGCCCGCGGTAGCCATCTCGGCAACCTACCCGGGTGCAGATGCGCAAACCGTGCAGGACACCGTCACCCAGGTTATCGAACAGAACATGAATGGTATCGATAATCTGATGTACATGTCCTCTACCAGTGATTCATCCGGTAGCGTCACCATCACGCTCACTTTTCAATCCGGCACCGATCCGGATATCGCCCAGGTGCAGGTGCAGAACAAACTGCAACTGGCGACGCCGCTGCTGCCACAGGAAGTACAGCAGCAAGGTATTAGCGTTGAGAAATCCAGTAGCAGCTTCCTGCTGGTTGCCGGATTTATCTCTGATAATCCAAGCACTACCCAGGATGATATTTCCGACTACGTTGCCTCCAACATCAAAGACCCTATCAGCCGCCTTAACGGCGTGGGCGATGTACAGTTGTTCGGTGCGCAATATGCCATGCGTATCTGGCTCGACGGCAACCTGCTGAATAAATATAACCTCACGCCGGTTGATGTTATCAACCAGTTGAAGGTGCAAAACGATCAGATCGCCGCCGGACAGCTTGGCGGTACACCATCGGTTAAAGGTCAACAGCTTAATGCCTCGATCATTGCTCAGACTCGCCTGAAAGATCCTGAGGAATTCGGTAAAGTCACGCTGCGGGTTAACGCCGATGGTTCCGTGGTTCGCCTGAAGGATGTCGCGCGCATTGAACTGGGCGGCGAGAACTATAACGTTGTCGCGCGCATTAATGGCAAACCCGCCTCTGGTTTGGGGATCAAGTTGGCGACCGGCGCCAATGCGTTAGATACCGCTACGGCGATCAAAGCGAAACTTGCCGAGCTGCAGCCCTTCTTCCCGCAAGGGATGAAAGTTGTTTATCCCTACGACACCACGCCGTTCGTTAAAATCTCCATTCACGAAGTGGTCAAAACGCTGTTTGAAGCCATTATCCTCGTCTTCCTCGTGATGTATCTGTTCCTGCAGAACATTCGCGCAACGCTTATCCCGACGATCGCTGTGCCGGTCGTCTTGCTGGGTACTTTTGCGGTGCTGGCGATGTTCGGCTACTCCATCAACACGCTAACCATGTTTGGCATGGTGCTGGCGATAGGGCTACTGGTCGACGATGCCATCGTGGTGGTAGAGAACGTTGAGCGCGTCATGGTCGAGGACAAGCTTTCCCCCGTTGAAGCCACAGAGAAATCAATGGAGCAGATTCAGGGGGCGCTGGTTGGTATCGCCATGGTGCTCTCGGCGGTATTCGTCCCGATGGCCTTCTTTGGCGGCTCGACCGGGGCGATTTATCGTCAGTTCTCCATCACTATCGTTTCCGCGATGGCGCTGTCTGTACTGGTCGCGCTGGTACTGACCCCGGCGCTATGCGCAACCATGTTAAAGCCAGCATCCGCAGACCATCATGGCAAAAAGGGGTTCTTCGGCTGGTTTAATGCCAGGTTCGACCAAAGCGTTAACCACTACACCAACAGCGTAAGCGGGATCCTGCGCGGCACCGGGCGCTACCTGGTTATCTATCTGCTGATCGTTATCGGCATGGCAATGCTGTTTGTCCGCTTGCCTACATCCTTCCTGCCTGATGAAGACCAGGGCGTGTTCCTGACCATGGTTCAGTTGCCCGCTGGCGCTACGCAAGAGCGTACGCAAAAGGTGCTCGACTCCGTCAGCGACTACTATCTACAGAAAGAGAAAGCTAATGTTGAGAGCGTGTTCACCGTTAACGGCTTTAGCTTCAGCGGACAAGGACAAAACTCCGGTATGGCGTTTGTCAGTCTGAAACCATGGGAAGAGCGCAGCGGTTCGGAAAACGGCGTTGAAGCCATTATTAAGCGTGCCACCGCCGCATTTAGCCAGATTAAAGATGCAATGGTCTTCCCGTTCAACATGCCGGCCATCATCGAGTTAGGTACCGCGACCGGTTTCGACTTTGAGCTGATTGACCAGGGTGGCTTAGGACACACACAGCTAACTCAGGCACGAAACCAGCTTCTGGGGATGGTAAAACAGCATCCGGAACAGCTGGTACGCGTTCGCCCTAATGGCCTTGAAGATACACCGCAGTTTAAACTCGACGTCGATCAAGAGAAAGCGCAGGCGCTGGGCGTCTCGTTATCCGACATTAACGAAACGATATCAGCTGCACTGGGCGGCTATTATGTGAATGACTTTATTGACCGCGGCCGCGTGAAGAAAGTCTATGTTCAGGCCGATGCCAGTTTCCGTATGCTACCCGGTGATATCAATAACATGTATGTCCGCAGCTCTAACGGTGAAATGGTGCCGTTCTCGGCATTTGTTACTTCACGTTGGGTATATGGTTCTCCGCGTCTCGAACGTTACAACGGCCTGCCTTCGATGGAAATCCTCGGCGAAGCGGCTCCGGGTAAGAGTACCGGGGAAGCCATGGCCTTGATGGAACAACTGGCCAGTAAACTCCCTGCGGGTATTGGTTATGACTGGACGGGCTTGTCATATCAGGAACGTTTATCAGGCAACCAGGCGCCAGCGCTATATGCTATTTCGCTGATAGTCGTCTTCCTCTGCCTGGCTGCACTCTATGAAAGCTGGTCTATTCCATTCTCAGTTATGCTGGTTGTGCCATTAGGGGTGATTGGCGCATTATTAGCAGCCTCACTTAGAGGATTGAATAATGACGTTTATTTCCAGGTTGGCCTGTTAACGACTATTGGTTTATCTGCAAAAAACGCCATTCTTATTGTTGAGTTCGCCAAAGACCTTATGGATAAAGAAGGCAAAGGTATTATTGAGGCGACCCTGGAAGCATCCCGTATGCGTCTGCGCCCTATATTAATGACTTCATTAGCCTTTATTCTCGGGGTCATGCCGTTAGTGATTAGCCACGGCGCTGGTAGCGGCGCGCAAAACGCTGTCGGTACCGGTGTGATGGGCGGTATGCTTACCGCAACGCTGCTGGCCATCTTCTTCGTGCCGGTGTTCTTTGTGGTTGTAAGGCGTCGCTTTACCCGCCACGCAGAATAATCGACTATGATTATCAAGGCGCCACGCGGCGCCTTTTTTTATATTTATCAGAACAATAAGTTAGTAGAAATATTAATTCCCATCCCCGACTGACGCATTGAAATATCCCTTTCTACATATTTTCTTCATTATTTCTCATTTCTCTTCACGATATTTACTCTGCTCATAATTTGAGATTATTTCCCCTTCCGGGCCTGGGTCATTGCGGTGGTAAAATAAGCTATTCCGTTATGTGTTGACATCGTTGACAGCAAACGGTTATTTAGAGGTAATACCATGAAAAAATTAATATTAGTGACATTGTTAGCAACGTTGCTTGCTGGCTGTGCCCATGATTCCCCGTGCGTGCCGGTCTATGACTCGCAGGGCCGACTGGTGCATACCAACACCTGTGTAAAAGGCACAACACAGGATAACTGGGAAACGGCTGGCGCGATCGCCGGTGGGGCCGCAGCGGTTGCCGGTCTCACGTTAGGAATCGTGGCGCTTACGCGTTAGTGATACCTCTCCACAAACGCGTAAGCCGGGATGCGTTCCGTTTGGCTTAGCCGCCAGAAAGACAAAAGGCCCAGTCTCACGACTGGGCCTTTCATTTATATTGATATGGTCATTTTCCCGGGGGCGGCGCGATGCGCCTTTCCCGGGCTACGGGTCTGTAGCCCCGGTAAGCGCAGCGCCACCAGGGAAGATGGTGGCGCGTCTGACCGCAAAACACAAAAACAAAAGGCCCAGTCTTTCGACTGAGCCTTTTGTTTTATTTGATGCCTGGCAATTCCCTACTCTCACATGGGGAGACCCCACACTACCATCGGCGCTACGGCGTTTCA